>QWCT01000009.1_pt1 | contig 198038 bp, 236 predicted proteins | sample 1972681 | NCBI WGS metagenome assembly QWCT01 (sample SAMN09866701, study PRJNA288562) | Human oral metagenome isolate pre3_saliva, whole genome shotgun sequencing... | isolation source: mouth | host: Homo sapiens | place: USA: California
TTTTGTGTATAATGAACTCGTATACGAGTTCATTATTAAATCAATTATACTACGCATACAATAAATGCATACTCGTTTTGTTATTGTAAGTTATTTTTAAATAAAAAGAAGGCATATTTGATATTACAACCGCTCATTTGAAGTGTGTGTCTCTAGTGTGCGTTCTGGTGCTGTTTCGTGCGAGTGTGTGTGCGTTTCGTGTGAGTGAGCTTCTCGTCGTTCGTCTGTCGTTCGTCGTGAAGCTTTTTCGTTTGTGTTGCGTTTCGTGCGAGATTCCGAGGTTTTCGTGTCGAGTTTCGAATTCGAGTTTCTCTTTCGAATTTGTCGTCGAGAATTTCGATTCGAATTTCGAGTTCAAGTTCCTTGAATTTTCGTGTCGAATTTCGAATTCGTCGTTTTCGTGTCGTCGCTCTATTCGATTTCTCGAATTTCAATTTTCGTGTCGTCGCTCTATTCGATTTCTCGAATTTCGTTGCTCTATTCGACTTCTCGAATTTCGTTGCTCTATTCGACTTCTCGAATTTCGAGTTCTCGATTCAAGTACCTTGAATTTCGAATTCGTCTTTTCGCGTCGAATTTGTCGTCGAAATTTTCGATGTCTTGATCTATTCAACTTCTCGAATTTCGTCGCTCTATTCGATTTCTCGAATTTCGAGTTTTCGATTCAAGCGCCTTGAATTTCGAATTCGTCTTTTCGCGTCGAATTTGTCGTCGAATTTCGAATTCGTCTTGCTCTATTCGACTTCTCGAATTTCGATTTGTGATTTCGATTTGCGATTTCGATTCGAAACTTTGATGATCGTCAAGTTCTCGAAGTCGCATTCTTCATTTGAGTTCTTAATTGAACTATTCAATTTTCGTCGAAATTGCTGATTTCTAACTGACGTCCTCAATTATTCTCGCACGATCGCCCTCGCTTCGCTCTCGTTGCCACGCGAGCTTTGCGCGCGCTTTTCGTGCGTAAAATATTAGTAAAACGTCAGTTTACTTTTAGCCTTTACTTTGGTATTATTGAATTATAAATTAACAATAGTTAATTTATAATTCAATAATACTTAGCAAGAAGCAAGGTGCTATGTACATTTAATTAGATTTGTGATTCGTAAAACATATTCGAAACATCACTTCGTGATGTCGAAAATATGTCTTTTTTATTCACTTTAAAAATTAAATTTTCATCCAAGTTCTGTAAAACGCGAGTAAATCTAGCGTATACTGCGAGTAAAATTTGTAGTATAATGAACTCGTTCATACGAGAACTGAACGAAACGAACGAGTTCATTATTATTACTCAAATTATACACTCGAGTAATCGCTCAAGACTTTCTCGAATGCGTTTTGCTGAATCGTCTGGGCGGGCACAGCCCGCGAAAACCACGAGCAAGAAAAAAGATTCTCGAAAACGAGAATTTGACGATTAAAGCCACTTAGGCTTTTTTTTATGCTCATTTTCGGAGTGGCGTGATTAGCTCCAGTTGGATATAGTGCTAAGCACAGATCAGCACTGGAGTGCCGCACGAGCCTGTCTGAGAGCTTTGATGATTGCTTTGATATGAGTATATGGAATATAATTAAAAGCCCACTAGACACGGCAGAGATGCGCTTAACGTAGTGCAACGGAGTGGGCTTTTTTTTTTTGGTTCTTATTTCACAGGTACTCCCTTTTGCTTGCATAACTTTTGATACATTTGAATCATGTCACGTAGCGGTACACGAGGGTCTGCGTATTTACTTATGTCAATGCGTTGTTCAAGACCCTTTCGAATCATTTGCATTTGACCCGAATGATAAGAACGGTTTGCGTAAATCGACACATTAACACCTCGACCTAAACCTACTCTGATTTCATGCAATTGAAAATCATCGAAGTTTTGCTGTTCGTACATGCACATTAATGCATCGATTGACATGTTATTCATTAATTTCATCGTACTTCTCCTTTGTGTAGTAGGGCGCACGTCTTAGAATATGCTCGCGTGCGACGTCACTAAATCGTGTTAGCGTACGATATCGACATGACAAGTCTTCGTGATGCAACAATAAATATTCTATTTTAAGTGTTCCATCTGCACTAAACTCATTAATGTCAAAGTCGTCATCAAACATCATTAGTTCATACAATAACTGCATTAGCACTCCAGGGTATTGAGGAAACGCATAGATACTCACGTCAAGACCAGATTCTAAACCTAATAGAATTTGATCGAGCTGCGCTGGCATAAAACCTTTTGATCTATATGCTTGCATTTGAGATTCAATCGACAAGTTATTCTTCAATTTCATCTATAGGTTCTCCTTTGCTGTTTACATAATAAGGCGATTCTTCATAAATCTTATGTGTAGCCCATTCATCTAGTCGCATAAGACCCTTATATCTACATAACACGTCGTAAGCGGCGATGAGTTTACTTGTGTCTAAGCAATCTTCAAGAATGTATTCATCAAAATGCGCACCATTTTTAAGTAAATGATAAATTACTTCCATCAAGAAATTGCTATATTTAACAGATGCATATTTGCTAATGTCGACACCATTCTCTAGACCTAAACGAATGTAAGCCATTTGCATATAATCGAACTTAGGGTTTGCATAACTAGAAATATTAACGCCGCGTTCGTAGCCTTTCTTTAATTCTCTCATTTGAAGAAAGTCATATTTATGAGCATACTTTTCTTCACATGCTTGAATAAACGACTCAAATGATAGATTGTTTGATAATTTCATCAATGATTCTCCTTCGTCAATTTACATAATATGGGCCTAACACAAAGACTGCGTCTCGAATCACGCTATCAAGCGGTTCAAAATTGTGGAGCCACATTTGATGATCGTACTCATCTAAAATGCTCTCAATGTCTAACTTGTTATCTCGTTCAACGAATTGCTCCATATTTCCACTGCAAACTGCTACAGTATAAATGATCTCTATAAATTGTGGTACATATTCAGGCTTTACGTATTTAGAAATATCAACACCTTTTTCTAACGCTTGTCGAATACGATTCATGTATGTCCAGTCGAGTTTTGGGTTTGCATATTTATGAATATCAACGCCATTTTCAAAGCCGAGTCTCAAAATATCTCGTTGTTCTTTATCGTAACTACAATTATATGCTTCTTCAAGCATTGCAAAAGTTGGTTCAAACCCAAAGTTAGATTTCAATTTCATTTGATAACTTCTCCTTTGTTTATATACTTTTCACTACGCGTTTAACATTTGTTCGTATTCTAATCGCTCTCGTTTTTGTCGCATAACTGGTGATGCTAGATATGGGAACGCGTATTCCGACACGTCGATTCCTGATTCTAAACCGCGTCTGATTTCTTCCATTTGATCGTCACTAAACTCAGAATTTGCATATACACTTACGTCTACTTTACTCATAAGACCACGTCGAATTTCTTGCATTTGTTTAGCAGTAAATCGAGGGTCCGCGTAAAGTTCGACTTGTAGCCCTTGTAGCAACCCTTCTTCGATATGCTTTTGTTGCATCGAGTCAAATTGATCAAACCATTCTGTCTCAATTAATTGTTTCACATTTAATGAATTTGTTAATTTCATGCAGCATTAGCACCTCTTCTTTTTGCATTTGATAGTTGCGTATACTCATACCATAAATCAGTGAATGGTACATTCTCATCTAAAAAGAAGTCTAAATCTAAACCTTCATGCAACACTCTTTTAATCACTGTCATTTGAGTCGCTCTATATTTTGGTAATGCATAAATTGATACATCAACACCTAATTCTAAACCTGAAATGACATGACGTATTTGATCAGTTGTAAACTCTGTGTTATCTGCTAGCGTAATGTCGAGACCTTTCTTACAAGCGTCGCATAATAACTTTAATTTACTAACATCATATTCTTTACGAGCGAATCGTGTGACATTTACACCGTCGTTTAAACATTTTTCTAAAAATTCTAATTGACGCTTGTCAAAGCCTTGTTGCTTATATGATTTTAAGATTGTTTCATTGGATAAACTATTCATCAACTTCATGTATATGCACCTCGTTTATTTGATAAATTAATCATATCATAATCATCAATTATGTACATACATGTATGACAAATAGCCATTAGAAACGTCAAGCATTGACGCTCTAACAGCTACGTAATTTCATGTTTTTCAACCGTTCTAACTTACTACGCATTTGAAGCATTTCGAATGAAGAATATTCTAATCTAGCGTATGCACCAACGTCAAGACCTTGCTTCAATCCGTTTACAATTATGTTTAATTGTTTTTCACTAAACCCTTGACGGATATAATCAACAACGTCAACGCCGTCATTAAACAAATACTTATATGCTAGACGCATTTGCTCAACTGTGAGAGCAGGGTCTGCATATAAAGACGCATCGATCTGTGAATAGACTCCTCGTATTAATGCATCACATTGTCGTCGATTGAATACATGCTTAGTAAATGGTTTGTAGTCCCATCCACTCTTATGAGCGGCGAAAATTAACCACATTTGCTCGTCATTAAACTCAGGTTTTGCAATTTCTGCGAGATCGATACCTATCTCAACTGCTTGAAGAATGACTGACTTTTGCTCTTGAGTAAACCGATTCCCAAAAGACGTTTTCAACAATTGTTCAATTGTCAAATTATTTGATAATTTCATTTAGTACCATCAACTTTCTTAAATTGATATTCAAATTCGTATCCGCATGCTTTTGCTGATTTTTTCGCAGTCTTAATTGCAGATAGTAAGTTATACATATGCCGCATATGCATTACGTCAATTTCATGATTTGCATAAAGAGATACATCAAGTCGATCCTCAAGACCTTTTCTAATGTATTTCATTTGATCGCTTGTAAAATGATGATCGTCGTAGCGACTAACATCAAGACCGTCACGTAAGCCATTAGCAATTTCTCTTAATTGAGCAGGTTTATATTCTTCAATAGCATACTTACTCATATCAAAACCATTGTAAATACCATGACCTAAGACTTTAATTTGTTGACTTGTCAACTGAGGATTAGCATAAGGTTTTGCGTCATAACCATTTTCTAAAAGTTCGCGTAAAAATTTCATAAGTGCTGTCGGAAATGTCGGATCATCATAGATACTTACATCAACTTTTCTAATTAAGCCAAGTTTAATTTCTTCTAATTTGTCATAAGTGTATTTGTCTGAATAATATTTTAAATCGTCAACGCCCGCCATACACATTCTTCTTAGTGCTTTTAATAGCCCTAAATCTAAATGTGCATAATGAAATAACTTCGAACTGTCGTAGGGCTCATGCATCGCTTCACATAAAAACTTCATCTTCAGTTGAGAATACTCAGGTTTTGCGAATGACGAAATGTCAATTCCTTGTTCAACACATTTTCGTAAGTAATTTTGTTGCTGTTTATTAAACTGATCTAACCAATCAGTACGCACTAAATGATTTGCGTTCAAGCTAGTCGTCAACTTCATGATGCTTTCTCGACCTCCTCTATTAATGTTACTCTTATTCGTTGCATTTCATCTACAGACATCAATGGATCTGCATACCGCGACACGTCAAGATCGTCAATTAAACCTGTACAAATTTCGTCCATTTGTTCATGTGTGTAACGCGTATCTGCATACGCACTAACGTCAACGCCTAAGATCAATCCATCTAGAATCTCATTCATTTGCGCCGCGCTAAACCCTTGTTTAATGTATGGTGTCATGTCAACACGATTGCGTAGACCATTTAAAATCACCATCATATGCGCACTATTTAATGTTGGATCAGCGTAACTTGACACATCTAGTTTCTCACTCAAGCCAGTTCTTAATTGTTCCATTTGTCGATTGTTATAGCATTCTTTTGCATAAATCGATACATCTAAGTTATCATCAAGACCAGCAATGATCTCTTTCATTTGAGACTCAGAAAAACGTTTTTGATACATGTCAATCAAATTGTCTCGCGTTAACCCATTCATCAATTTCATAATTGCACCTCTATCTTACTTATTATCAATTAAGATTGTATCATAATGTTCGTACATGTACATACGTGTATGCATAACAAATTAACCTTAAAAAAATTCACACTTGGTGAATTTTAAAAGGTTAATAGCGTCTTATTGTTTTATGAAATTCATCGCAAATATACTCTCCACTAATACTTGGAATTGCATATTTTCTAAAGTCTAACTTACGCAGCATATGTTTTCGTATCCATCTCATTTGAATGTCATCGAATGATGCAATTGCATATACACTTACATCAACATCTTGCTCTAAACCTCGACGAATCTCTGCTAATTGCAATGACGTAAATCGATTTGCCCATTCGGTTTCTAATAATCGACGAATGTTTTCGTTTGACTCGTAAAGAGCGGCTAAATTTGACTCATTCATTGTCATTTACGCTTTGCTACTTGATCTTTCATGTATTCAAAGTTAATACATGGTAACGCAAAATCACGATACTCAACACCGACTTCTAATGCTTTTCTAATATGAAACATTTGCTTGTCGTCGAATGCAGAAATTGCATAAACTGCCGCGTCAACTTCGTTAGATAGTCCTTCTCGAATCTCATATAATTGATTAGAATTAAAACGATCTTTCCAACTTGTGTTTAATAAATTTCTTAATTTTTCGTTTGATTCATAAATTCTTGCTAAATTTTTCTCAGCGTTTTTCATCATTAAAGCTCCTTTATCTTTATCATCTATCAAAATTATAACACAATCACCAATTATGTACATATAAAAAGAAAACAATAGTCTAAAATGTAATGGAATTACACTCCAGACTATTGATTATCATATTAATTTCGAAATAATTTCTGTCACTTGATAGTCAGTTAAAGATTCTTTTAAACACTCAGATACGTCAATACCTTTTTCTAAAGCTCGACGTAATGTTCGCATTCTTCGAGCAGAATAATGTGAGTTTGCGTATATCTCAACATTTACATGAGATAACAGCCCATAACGAATCTCACTCATTTGATTAGCATCATAACAAGGTTTGCCATAAATTGTTACGTCTAAATCAGCAAGATCGCCTAAGATAATTTGTTCTTTTTGTGAATCATCGAAACTGTCTATCCAATCAGAATGTACTAATGTACCATGCTCTACGTTTGTCATCAATTTCATAACGCTCACCTATTTTAGTGCTCGACCTCACCAATTGGTTTTGCTGATAGCCATGCTAAGGCTGCATCGAGCGCTTCTTTCATTTCGTCAAATGAGGTATACGGTGTACTTGCATTACGTTCAAATACGCAAGGAGCGTCTGCTCTAATGTTATATTGACGAGTTAAGTATTGACTGAATGCAAGACGTCCGTCTGCTAATACACTGTCAATTAATTGTAATTTGTATGATAAATCATCTTGACCATCTGCTTCTAAAGCTTCGTAGAATTCATCTTTTGTGTTAAATCGTAAGTTACGTTGAGACGCAACTTCCATGCAAGTTTCACGCGCTTCTACGTATTTAGCACCAAATACTTTAGATAAATGTTTCATGAACAAACCTGCACTACGTCGATCTAAGTTACGTAATTCTTCATAACATTTAGAAATGTTCTGAGCTGCAGTGTATAACATTTTCAAATTAATAATAGTGTTCTCAATGTCTTCTCTAATTGATTCGATTTTCGCTTCTGCAAGAGCAGTTCCGTCTTCTTGACCCTCAAACTCAGTTAATAATTCTCGTAAAATGTTTAATAAGTTTGTTTCATCAAACGCTTTAATGTCTTTTGCGTATTTAGTAATGCTTTCTAAGTAGTAATTCGCAATTGCATTTGTGAACTCGTCTTTAGGTGTATCCATCGATACGTCTAAGTCAGAGAATTCTTTTGACGTTAGCCAAAGAGCATCACTTGAATTGTGACCGCCGCGAAATTCTAAATGATAACTACGGATAATTTCACCGCCGTCATCATTCATGTCATCTAAAAAATTGTCGTACTCGTGCTCAAGTTCTTTAACTGTTTCAATACCTTTTAATTGGTACAAATCTTCAATGTAGATGCCGTTAGGCTTGATTAATTCTTCATGTACTAAATTAATGTTTTCTTGTAAACGACCAAAGTCGTCTGCTAATCTTAATGTATTCTTTGGAAATTGCATTGTAATTTCTCCTTTCTAAACTTCGTCTGTTGAAATTGCACAATTACAACATGTTGTTGAATTATATGCTTCATATGGTTCGAATTCGATTGTTAAATCTGCGGTGAACTCAACGTCTGTATAACCAGAATCACCATCATACGTCTCGTACTCTAGATCACTCACTTCTGAGTCAATTGTTAGTGCAAGAACAGTATCGCAATCGTAATTAAATTGTACTAAAAATGCATCAAACGCCTTTTCTAAAAAGTCTTGAATTTCTTCATACTCAATATCGTCTTCACAAGTTAATTCTACGTCAATAGTGTAATATACTTCATGATCGCGTTGTTCTGATTCATATGAAGTAACTGACGCAGTTACATTAAAACCTCGATCTTTAGCAGCACCAATGATGAATGGTTCGAATTCTTCATGTCGCATAACGTCTGCAAAGAATGTTTCTTCGATGCCTTCGATGATTGCGTTTTCTAAACTAGATTCACTTCTTGCGTTATCTTCAATCGTGCTTTCTACATAAGAACTGTCAATGATTGCATCATCTTCAACTGGGCTAAAATTTCTAACACTTGCTGAGAGACGATTATACACACTTGTGTCGAATGATGTTCTAAATTCAAGAGATACGTCATATTTATACATTATCAAATTCACTTCTTTCTTAAGCTGTATTTCTTAAAATCATTATAACACTTAACACAATACAAATACATAATAAAAAGAGCAATCTTTGCTATAAGATTGCTCCTGTTTTACTTATTTTTTAGTTGAGATATTAATGATTTGACGAGTGTTATCGTGAACTGAAAGTTGTTGCTCATCAGTAATCAACCAAGTATATTTACCATATCCTTTTGTGTTAATATGTGACTCACCACCGCCATCTGTAAAGATGAATAATTGTGTTTCACGAGGATATTGACGTTCTTTCAACTCATCAAATACTGGTTGGAATGAAGTACCGCCACGACCATTAATAGAATAATCTAATTTTTGACCAGGTGTTAATTCTTCAAAACTCTTAATTTCTGAGTCGAACTGAATATAAGTTAATGGAATTTTATGTTTCTCAGTAATGATACGAATCTCATTTAAGAAATATGCTAATTCTTTATCAGAAACTGATCCAGAAACGTCGACTGCAACAACGATTGGTAAAATACGATCGTTTAACTTACCTTTTTTGTGAATCATATGAGGTTGACGACGGTTTAAACGATTAGGCGATAAACGTTTACCACTAATTTGTCGACCCATTTGACGTTCAACTAATGATTGCCATTTCACTTGAGGTGGTGTAAATAATGCTTCGACGGCAGCTTTAAGAGCACCTGATTGTAAGCCACGACCACGTCCAATTGCAGGGTTTGAAATGTCGCGAAGTGCTTGAGAGATTACATTCTTAGCTGCTTGCTCAGCGTCTACATAGTTACCTGACTTACCAACTTCTGCTTCTTTCCATTCACTGTGGCTATCTAATGCACCATAACCTTGTGAACCATCGTTTGCTTCTCCATCACCAGCTTGACCCGCTCCGTGATTCTCATCGTTGCCATTCGATTGAGAACTTGAACCAGAGCCAGCACCGCTACCGTCACCAGAGTCACCTTTGCCGTTTTTACCACGATTTGGTTTATCTTTAACATTTTTAGCAATTAAGTCATAATAGTAATCTGTACCGGCTTGACGTTTTACGTCTTTAACGTCCATTTGTGCTAATTGAGCAATGTAATCTAAAGTTACACCTTCAGCTGGTAAATCTGTTAATAATTGGTTAATCTCAGCGTCCATTGCAATGTTTAATGCTTGATGATTTTTACCACGTAAATCATGACGTTTTAAGTGGTTGAAAATAATGTGATAGCATTCGTGACGAACAATGTCTAACATGTTATGAATTGTCCAATGTTTCATGATATGCTTAGGGTTGAATAGTAAAATAAAGTTGTTATTACGATAAGTCACAGCCATTGGCGCGTCTAATTCGAAGTCAACTTGTTTTACTAATGATGTTAATACATATCCAAAGAATAAGTCGTCCATTTTAATTGGAATATCTAATTGTTTGCGATCTTCTTTTTCATCAGTGTTAGTACTTAAACGTAATAACATGATGACTAAACCTTCAAGAAATGCTTGAGATTCTCTATAATCACCTTCTTTTAATACTTCTAATCTTTCTACAATATTTAACCCGTATGTCATGTTGTGTACCTCTTTCTTTATATTCCTTACATTGATTATAATATCATATTTCCTAATTATGTACATACCTGAAACAAAAATAAACCCTATATTTTACCTAATTTTCATTAAGTAAAACATAGGGAGAGGCACCATAAATTACTTAGACGTTAAGTCTAATCGAGCCAAGCAATCTGCATAGAATGCTTCATTGTCAATCAATAAACGAGGAACAGTACCGCGTTTACGTTCATCTTCATCTTTATCATAAACGAATAAAGCGTTGTCGATGTTTTGGTGAATTTTGCTCTTCAAGTCATTGCTTCCTAATACTAAGAATAACTCAACAAAGTTAGCAACTTCTTTCTCAGTGAACTTAGCACCATTTTCTTTAACTTCTTCAATGATACGATTTACTAAACCATCCATGATTACGCTTTGTTTGTTTACTTCATAACGAGAGAATTTGTCAACTAAACGTTTGCTAATTTTCTTAGTCGTCATTACTTGTTCAAATGTAATATTTTCATAGAAGTCCCACATGTTAGTTGCGAATAATGGTCCGCAATCTTCACCAAGTTGGTCAGAAATAATACTTGTTACAAAGGCCTTGTCAATAGCAGAAGCATCTGCTGATAACATTCCCATTTCTTCTAAGTCTTTCAATTGATCTGAAAGATATTCCCATGCACGAGGAGTTCTCATACGAATGTCGCCATTAGAACGACCATAGAATAAGTTCATGTTATTGTCGTTTTTCACAAAGTCGATAACTGCGCCGTGAATACGAGCAGGACCTTTCTTATCAGAACCATCTTCATAACCTTCAGCCCAACGGATCCAGTCATAACGGTCAACACCCATGTAAATGAATGTGAAACGAGCCGCATGAGCGTCATCCATCTCAGTTGAAGCGTAGTCTTCTTGCTCAAAACCTTTCATCGCTGATGTAGGGTTCATAGCCGCAATAAAACGTACATTGTTTGCAAAGTTATATCCTTGGAACTGACGTTCGTTTAACATTGTCATCCATTCAGAAATTACTGGAATTTGAGCACGAACGAACTCATCACAGAATACAATATATTCTTTCTCAGGATGCTCAATTACTTCACGCAATTTGTGATTTAAAATATAAATTAATCGAGCGTCACCTTCTAAGTTAGTTGGAACTGGAATAGCGTTGTCACCTTCGTTTTGTTGAGCCATGTTGATATAAATCAACTCACGATTTAAGGCTTTTGCAACACGATTGATGATTGCTGTTTTACCAATACCTGTTAACCCTACAACTGCAGGAACGATTTTGTTGTTACGTCCTTGCATGTGAAACATTAATTTTCTAATTACTAAAGCGTTATTATCCATTACCATTTTTTGTGTACCTCTTTTTCTTTATTTGTTTATTAATTCCTTACATTGATTATAATATCATATTTTACAATCATGTACATACCTGTTTGTTAATTTTTCACAAAATATTCATTGAAACTATTTTCGTGTCGATAGCTATCAATCATCAATTCATCAACAGTTCTAGGAATAAATCGTTTATTTAACTCAGTTTGCATGAGTTCAATTGATTCATGTTCTGCAACGATTGATTCCTTGATAATATTATCATTTTCATCTAAAATTCTTAAACTTAATTTATATGTCATGTTGCACCTCGTTTATTTGATGAATTAATAATATCATAATCATCAATTATGTACATACCTGTCTCAAAATTATCAACTATCAATGACATCATGTCATCATAATCGTCAGGATAAAACATTAGTTCGATCATTTCTTGCATTTCTCGTTTCAACATCATTGATAACTCCTAACTACGAACAATTGGGACAATTGATTCGATTCCGTCATAATTGATGATTTCAAATGTTGCACAATCTTCAACTTCAACAACTTCTAAAGAAGAATAGTCAGGTTGAACTTTAAAATTATATGCTTGTTGATTCTTAATTAAATCAATTAATTTTTCATCTTTTCGAGAAAGTTGTGATAATTTTTCAATTCCTAAATATTCTAAAGCATCCTTTGTTAATGCTGGACATCCGTATGATGTGTTTAATACTAATTTCATGTCATCTAACCCCTTATAATTCATTAAGTACTTTTGTTAATTGTCTTTTTAATTCTGGCAACAATTTCAATGCCGCTTTTACTTTATTAATAGAATATTGATGAGCAATCATATTACGATAAGCACGAACTTCTTCACTTAACGCGATTTTTTCGCAAGTCTCAGAACTTAGTTGTTGATATAATAAGCATTCACCAAGTGTTACTAAATGCATTCCACATGCAGCAAATGTGACTGAACTAGGAACTTTAGCACGACGACATTGTTTGTGTGCTACATCGCATTCTTTAATTGTGTTTAACATATCTAAAATATATTCGCGATCTGATTTACGTTCGTTACGCATCATTTATTCTTCCTTTCTTAATGGTTTCCTTTACATTGACTATAGTATCACATTTAACAGGTATGTACATACCCGTTAAATGTGATACTATAGTCAATGTAAAGAATTTATGATGAAAAGCAAATCTTGAGTATACGATAATCATCAAATGAAGTACAATAAACTTAAGAAAGAGATGATATAATGATTTTTACTGCGATCGATTCAGAAGAAGCTTGGGTAAAGTTTTTTGAGTATTTTGATTTAGTAGATCAAATTGAAGATGCGACACATACTAATATAGAAAGACTTGCTAATGCACTTTCAATCAAGTTTTATGATATAAGTAATCATGGGTTAAGTTGTGAGTTATATGAAGAAGGCGATGCGGGCGGAGGCGTTCAATTTACGATCGATGACATCATTTGTGAAGCGCGATTTTACGCTACAGGTAGTGAAGAACTCGATGACAGCTTTGTTGAGTATTTTATACCAATAAACAATACTGAGTGTCTTGATCGTGTTGGAATGTCAGTGTGGTTGAAGTTTATAGATTCTGAAACTGATAAAGTGTTACTTGATCTTGGTGAAATTAAATCGAAAAACAAATAGCTTACTAAAAAATTAGTAAGCTATTTTTATGCATATTTTAAGATTCTGTTGAGTATGCATGAATTAACATATCTTGATATGCGTCATGTATAGATTGAGAAAGTTGTTCTATTTCTTTAATTGCAATAGAGACTTCATCGATAATTCTTCGCTTTTCGTTATTATTACCATTTTCTAAATCTTTATTTAATGCATCGATCATCTCATCTGTTAATCGTTGATTGAACGGTGCATCGATGTAAATTTGCAAGTTATCGTAAATATCAATCATCTTATCAACATACGGTTGTATTTCTTGTTTAAAGTGACGTAGTACTTTTCTTTCTTTTGATCGAGGTTGAGAAGTTCCTAATCGATCGTTTAAATGTTTAAACGCGAGCTTTCTAATCGTATTCGGGTGATTGATTAATTCTATTAGCACTCGTTTTCGTGCGTCTACAATTGAAATTCTATTTGGTAAATCATCGTTTTTCATGCTATAACGTTTTACGATATTGTGGTTGCACAAGTTTTCTAATTCTTCTATTAACCCTTTTGGTCTCTTTAATGATTCGCTTGTCTTAAATGGATCTAGCAATTCACTAATTTTTAAATCTCTAACTAAATCAAATGACTCTGCCGTGTTAGAAAATTGATCGTCATCGAGACAAACATCGCAAATATAAAACTCTCGTTCACTAGCATCTTGAATATTTGCGCTACGTATTTGTGAAATTGCGTATGCGTTTAATTCGTTAAACAACTCTAAAGCTTCTGTGTAAACTTTTTCTAATCGTTTAAGGTTGTGTTGCTGAATATGTTGAACAACATCTGTATATAATTCGTTTAGTTTAGCAAGTTCTTTAACAAATTGCTCAAATCGTGTGCTAAGTGGAGTTGTTTGAGTCTGTATGACTGTTACGCGTAATGCAGTATTGTCAACTTTGCAAATTTTCACATAGCATTCAGCAAATGATAGAGATCGATCTGTTGATTCTATAAAGTCTTGAACAGTTCGAATACTACGGCTCGTACCATATGTTGCTAAAGATTGAATTAATTCACTATCATCAAGATCGCAACACTCTATACTTGCTCTTGAAACAAGTTCATGAAGATGTTCACATATCTCTAAAGCTCTATCGTTATTATTAAATTTGAAGTTTAATAAAACTTTTTTAAATACTTCGCCCTTACCGTGTAAAGCGAGATATGCGATGACATCTGCACTCGATCCGCCGTGTAAAGCATCAGAATCAATATTTTGCGGACGAGCATCGTTAATCGCGATATGTTCAAATTCTGAGTACTGACTTTCTAATTGAGAACGAATGTACTCATTTGTTAAATCTTGTAATTGTATCATACGTCACCCCTATTCTTCATCACCGTAAAGGTGTACTAGCATATCTCGATATGCAGAATTTAATTGTTTTACAATTTGTTCAATTTCATCAATAGCAGAACTTACTTCGTTGATGATTCTTAATTTTTCGTTATTATTACCATTTTGTAAATCAGTTGTAAACGCTTTAGATAAGTAATAATCAAGACGTTGATTAAATGGTGTTTCGACATAGTTTTTTATTTCTTTGTCGTAAATCTCAATGATTTTATCGTTAAACGGAGCAGTAGATTCTTTAAAATGTTTTAAAATTTTACGCTCTCTTGATCGATTAGGTGCTGCTTCAAAGCGTTCGTTTAAGTGTTTATATACCCAATTTCGAGCAGAGTTTGCATGTTTTGATAACTCATCTAACAATTGTTCTTTTGCATCAGCAGAAGAAATTACGTTTGGTAAATTCTCGTTTTGTTTATTATAACGTTTTGCGATAGTCATATTACATAATTTTTGTAATTCTTGAACGAGCGTCTTAGGTCGTGCTAAAAACATGTCACTTCGAACAGGATCTAAGATCTCATAAGCACGTATGTCTTCTCGACGCAAGGCACTCACTTTATCAATTTCGTCAGCGATGTCAGAAGTAATCGGTTCGGGTGTCTCTACGTCACAAATATAAAACTCTTTAGTAAGAAATGTGTCAATGTCGAAGTTTTTAAAGTAAGATACTAATTCGTTATTGATGTCTTCAAAAATGTCTAATGCTTCTAGATAGTGCTTTTCTATTTGTGGTAAATGATTGTCTTTTGCATAAGTAAGCACTCTTGAAAGTAAGTCTTTTACTTCTGCTAGATGCTCCATAGCCCATTGTATAGGAGTTGTGTGCATCGTATGATCTGATAATACAACAGAAATTCTGATACTAGATTCACTTAACTGTTGACACTTTGCGTAGCACATTGCAATTTTACAGCTGCTGTTATAGTTATAATAATTGAGCAAATTAAGTAAATGATTAAATGACCACACGTCTGCATCTATTGTGCTAAGTGCAAATTCGATAAATTTTTCTCGTGATGTGTCATCTTCAAACTCTGCATGTTTGCTATTTTTATGAAGCTCTCGTAATCGAGTAACACGTTCGTATAATGATTCGGAGTTTTTAATGTTTAACGACACTTGCATTCCTTCAAGAATGCTTTCTTTGCCATGTTTGACTAAATAATCGACTGCATGCACGTCAGATCCACTATATTGTGCATCAGCTATACCATGAGCATCACTATAGCTGTGAGGCCCTTGAAAATACACGTTGTTTAGTATGTTAATGTCTTCGAATTCTTTATAATTATTCTTTAATTCTGAATAAATATACCCTTTTGTCAAATCTTCTAATTTTATCATCAAATTCTCCTTTCTTATTCATTATATGCGTTATACAACATGTCATGATATGCTGAGTTGATTGAGTCAATTGATTGTTCTAAAGCATTCAACGATTGCTGCAACTCATCAATGATGCGTAATTTTTCAGCATTATTTTTATTTTTGACGTCAGCTCGAATTGCGTCAACTACTAGTGGAGCAGGTCGACCCATTCTTTGACTTAAAATATATGGAAACGCGTCAGTATAAATCTTGATTAGTTGATTTACGTAAGGCGTAATTGATTCTTTAAACTTACGTAATACTCGTTTTTCATGAGAACGCAATTCTGCATGTTCAATCCGATAATGTAATTTCGATAAAAGTAATTGAGAAATCGTAGTATGATTACGTAACTTTACATGACGATAGCAATACTGAATTGCTTCTTGTTCTGTCATTACATTTTCTTGAGAGCCATCTTTCAAACGAGTGTTTCTTACAATAGTTGTGTCACATAAATCAGTTAAATCTTTGATTGTTCCTTTGATTGGTCTGATTAATCGTTCAGCACTCATTGGATCTAATACTTCTGAAATTTTTAATTTTCGTACGTTATCAAACTTTGCTAAAGTTTCTGAGAACTCAGGATCGTCAATTTCAAAATTGCAAACATGAAGTTCTTTTTGCGAAAATGCTTGAATATCAACTGCTACGAGTCTACTTATGAAATATTGATTAATAATCTCAAATTGAGCTAATGCTTCAGTATATATGTTTATTGCATGCGTTAATTGTCTTTCTGTTGCAAATGCAAGAAACTCTTCTAATGATTCTTTTAATACCACTAACTGTTGAACGATGTAATCATTTAATAACGGTCTACCGAAAAACTTATGTTGAACAAACGTTAATCGTAGTGTTGAATCATCAAGTTGAGTAAATCGTGGGTAGCAATCTGCAATAATCAAGTTATGGTGAGAGCTTAATACTTCTTCAAGTACGTTCATAGATCCTGCAAACTTACCCGTATGAAGATATTCATCTCGATCGTCTGAGTCTAAATTTCCAGGTTTTACTTCTAGATTGTATATTTGATTGTATATGCTATATAACCAGTCAAGAGCATCTGTCGCTGCTTTTTTATTGTCGACTTTTAACAGAGTTGAAAAACTGCTAAGTGCGTCTAAATTCGCGTGTTTAGATAGATACGCAATCACTCCAGATGAAGTTTCGCTATTCAAAAGTGACCATTCTGCATGAGTGTTATGAGAATAACTAATATCAATGTATTCAAACTCACTATACTTCGACTGAAGTTGTTCAGTTATCCATTCTTTGGTAATGTCTTTTAATTGCATTATTTAACTCCTTTCTTATTCATTATAAGCATTAAATAACATATCATGATATGCTGCATTTAACGTAGCGTCCCGAAAGCGAATTGTAAGCACCATCGCGATCAGTAAACCCGATTGTACCTTGTGCAAATCGACTATCTAAACTTACGATTCTAGATTTAATTTCATCTAGCGTTAGATCTTCTAATTTTATAATATCTACCATATTCTATTCTCCTTCTATAATTTTAGCGCATTCTGCTAAGCAATCGTTAAATTCTTGTTGCAACTCTGTTAAGATTGCTTCGAGTTCATCAATGTCTTGATGGTATTTAGCAAATTTTGCTCTAATCTCATCTTGTGTAATTTCGCCTCTTTCAAATTCTTTAAATGGTTTTTCAAGACCTTCTATATGAAATGAAGAGCTGTCATAAAATAAATCTTCAAGAGTAGAATAATACTCTCCGAGAACTGTAGCTTTTAAAGCTCGAAGAGCTTTGACTTTAAATTCTGTTACTTTTAAATATAATCTTAAGTCGTTATTTTCAAATGCTTCTAATAGTCGTTCGACGTTTTCAAGAAACTTATTGAAATACTTTTGCGGTGACCATTCACGTAACGATAATTCATGATCTTTGAGATAAGTCATTGCTTGAGCAACTGACATTTTTCCTTCAGATAATCGTTTATCAGAACCACGACCGATAAATAAATCATAACTCATAATGTGATCGCAAACGTCTAAGCGTCTTCGTAATTGATTAATAATACCTCGCTCATCAAAGTCATACGTTCCGCTACGTTGTGTACTGAAAATATCTCTTAGTTTATTCGACATAATACCTGATTCATTAGACACGATTGCGACATTCTTCGATAATTCAACTTTTGAAAGTGGTACTTGAATAGTCATTACATATGCATGATCTAACGTTGGAATTGCGATGCGCTTATCGATATTCTGAGTAAACACATTTAAGAATGATTTAATTGTCGTAAGTAAGTTATTCACTAATTCACAATATTCATCAGATACTTCCGAAATGATACGTGCAGAGTTGCTGTTTACCAATTCACTTTCTAAAGCATTTACAACAGAAGTAAGGTGTGAAACATAGTTAGTAATTGCTAGTTGAGTAGAATTTTGTTCGTCTGTGTTGTCGACATTTGAGATAAATACATGAAATAACATGCTATCTTCAGCTCGTTCATGCTCAATATGATACTTGTAATATGCTCTATCATAACTAGTATCATAGATAGAACTACTCGAATGGTTGTAATGACATGTATTATAAATGTCGTTTGACGCATGCATGAGAGAAGCGTTACCCGTACCTCGATAAGCAGATTTAGACGATTGAATAATTTCTTCAAGAAGCGCTGATGTTTCTTTTTCATACGTTTTAACACTATATTTATTGTCTAGTATCGTGTTATCAATATAGTCCGTTAAACGTTCTTCGTAATATGGAAAAATCTTATTAGAAAGTTTCTCTTTAAGAAGAGTATATAAAGCTTGAATTTCAATTGATTGATCGTCACTAGAGATCTTATAGTTACTGCCAAAACGAAGCTTTCCGAGTTTAAAACGATCGTTAAGACTAATGATTCTAGACTTAATCTCATCTAGTGTTAAATCGTCTAGCTTGACAATGTCCACCATAACGTAAACCTCTCTTTCTTGTCAATTTTATAATGTAAGTATAATCTATCAAATAATAAAAAGACACTCAAGAATTACTCTTGAATGTCTTTTTCACATATTAATGCAATTCGCGTAGTCTTTCAAGCTTGTACTTAAACTTAAACTCATCATTATTAGCGATCTCAATAGCTTTATTAATGTTTTCCGGTTTTTCTAATAAAATCAATTTTAAATGTTGCATTACTTCACCTCGATAACGCGGTGTCGCGTATACTAATACATCTACTCCATGTCGATAGCCGTTGTAAATCTCTCTTAACTGATGAACATCAAACTGATCTTCCCAATTTGTGTTTAGTAGATGTTCAATCGACAATTGATTTATCAATCTCATTTCATTTCACCTTTTAATTTATCAAACTGATCGTCACGAAGTCGAGTCATTAATTTCTTCTGACGACACCTTGAAGAAACTTTATTACGTGCGCTCCCTACATACTCAGTTACATCATTACTTGTCATTCCAGGCTGAAATGCTAATGTAATTACTTCAATAGGTTCATTCTTTAGACACGATACTGCCCATAACCCTCTGTAGACCTGATAATCAATCATATGTTTTGTAACTTCTTTGTTTAATACGAACTGCTTAATCAATTCTTCAAGATCAGGACTTTGTAATAACGTTTTTCTAACTAACCACATGTCAATCTCGTTAATCTCTGGATCTAAATAGACTTCAACATTTACTCCTTCACATTTTCCTTGATGAATTTGTTCTAATTGTCTTTTTGTAAACATGTATTCTCTCCTTTATTCTACATTAATGTCTTCGATCGTTTTGTCATCTCTAAATCTTAAGACAACAGGGAATCTTAGTGAACGACCGCCATTCTGGTTCACAGTTTCTTCGAAATACTTCACTTCTACAATCTTACCTAAATAATTGTCTTTATTCGCCCAAATGTCAACGCGTTGTTCTTCTGTTAAACCAGAAGCAACATTCACAGTGTTCTCATCATCTAATTGTACAATTAATGACTTCAATCCGCCACGATTCTTACCGTCAATGGCTTCTTCAAAACCAATAATCATTAAGTCCGCAGTGTGCATTTTCTTTACTTTTAACAGCCCTTTATGTCGTTTTGTTTCATAACGAGCATTCGGATCATTTAACATTACACCTTCCCAATTGTTCTCAGTCGCAAAGTCACTCCAAAGGTACTGATTTTCTAAACAAAATTTAATAATTCTAATTAAATTTATTATACAATTTATTCAACCTTCTGTCGTACTATTCTCAACTTTTTACAAAGAAACTCTCATTTTATGAAAATGCACTGACACAGCTAGTACCATTAGCTTAGTCGTTAGTGGTCTAAATAGAATTAGACATCCTAACAAATAGTTTTTACAATAGGGTTTGCATACCTTATAGAATCATTACACGCTAACTCAGCGTAGATCTTCTTCATAATCTGAAACGACGCGTTTACGTCAGCATTAATTCGTTTCGAATTATTTGATAGAAATAAACCACGATATTTTCTACGTGATTTATCATAATATTCTTTTGTTGGTAATTCATTATCTAAGAACGAAGTACCCGATGTGTAGCTCTCATTCACTTGAATAAACGTAATTCCAGCTAATTCAGCTTTATACTTAATCATTTCTATTAATCTAAATAAAGGGACTTGCACGAAATTCTTGAGTTTATTGCCGATTTTCTGTCCGGTATTCTTTCCTACTATTACAGTAGAAACTCCTCTATGAGATAAATCATTAATAATAGCTCGAGAAATTTTATGAAGTCTATCTTCAACTAGACCTGAGTATTTCTCAGAGTATCGTTTTCTTCTCTTTGAAGTATCTTTATTCTGAGTTTTCTTAAGTATAGATGCATAATTAGATGTAATTCGATTAAAATCATGAGTGATTTTCGTTAAGTCACTACGATATAGAATTGGTTCGTTTTCTTCAGAGAACGTTACAGTTGCTAAATTAGATAAGCCAATATCGATTGCAGCTACTTTGCTAGAGTGTTGAGAAATAGTCGGATCATCTACTTCGTAGATGACATACACGAGAAAATAACCATTTCTTGGAGCGAAAACTACTTGACACAACTTCTTCGCAGAACGAGTTCTTAAGTTGATGAATAATTTATTCTCAAACGCTCTAGGAGCAATATTTACAACGCGGTCATCTAATTTCGCAGATTGATTTGTAAAAATTACTTGGAATCGTTCGCCAGATTTACGAAATTTCGGAAAGCACGGTCTACCTGTGTACTTCGTCGGATTTTTCTTATAGTCATCAATAGCTGCAAAATAGCTTCTTAGATTTTGTTGAAATAATCTAAGAACTTGTTGAGCACTCTTTGCATGACCAAAAGATCGATAGTTATCATGCTCATCTGGAAAGCTTTTCATGGCTTTATCAAGATTTTTAAGATCTTCTAATAGATTGTCAGAATGTTTTGCGAAATACATACACTGATTGTATAAATTATTCGCTTTTCTCGACATCTCATTTAACTTAGAATACGACGGATGAGACTTATAGATTTTATGCTTCTCGACTAGCTTCATCTGATTCTTCCTCTATTAATTCTTTGATGAGTGTCTGCTTACGCCTTCCTGAACAAAGCTTCATAGAATAACAATGTAAGAGACTTACAATTTCTTCGAAAATCTCCTGAGAATCTAATTTCTCAGAACCAATTGAAGAAACAACAATAATCTCTGTTCCGAATTTTGCAAATAAATGTTTGAATAACTCGAAGCCTACTCGAGATAGTCTATCTTTATACGTAATGACTACCTTGTCGACTTTATACGAAAGAATTAAATCTAACATCTTGAAAAACTCTTTACGTTTTTTCAAACGAAATACCCGATGCAATATCTGCAAAAGATTGACCAATTGGTATACCCGCGTTAATACAAAAATTAGCTAGCGTCTCTTTTTGATTTTGTAAATCGTTTTTCTGTTTAGCTGTTGACACTCGAGAATAAATTACAGAAATACGATCTTGATTCTTATTTGCTAAACGATAAACATCTTCATCAGAGTAATCGTTTCGACCGTTTTCTAATTTAGTAACTCGAATTTTATTTGTGACTACATAATTATAGAGTGTTGAACGAGAAATATTCAATGTCTCCATAACTTTACCAGCTTTCATACTTAGCACATCCTTTTTCTTATTTATATTATACGTTATATAATAGATTTGATTAGATGTACATCATGTTGTTTAATAACTTTATACTATACTTGGCATGTCTCATCGTCGGTTACCGAGCGTAAAAACGCAAGTTTGTCATTTACTCCAGTGATCGACTTGAGTCGTCGCAAATTCTCAATTATCATCATCAATATCTCCTATCATTCTCATTTCTTTAATTAGTGGTACAATCAACGAATCTTTTGGCATTGCACCGCTTGACGCTGTTCTGTTATAACGAAGCATTGCTTGCTGCAATTGACTTCTTAATTCTAGTTCGTATAAATCGACAACTTCGCCCGACTCCGTCGTATAACTTTTTATACCAAAATGTTGACTAATTCGTTTGAACTGACGTGTTGCGTCGATGAAGTCCGTACTATTCATTAATTTTTCGTACTCACATTCTCGATTATTTGCTGGTGCGATTGCAGCTAAATGGATCGATACGACTTCTCTCTTTTCAAGTTCGTTGAAGATTTCGTTCGTCAAATCATGATGTTTTAAATAAGTAAAGAAGTCATGATTGACAAATAAATCATATTCAAATCGAATGTTCGTATAGAAATTCTTACCAAATTCTGGTACATTCTTTGATGACCAGTCACAAGATGCTTTCACGATCTGACCATTACTTAATTTTAGTTCTAATTGCACATTAATCATCAACCCTTCTCATGTTTGATGGATAGACAATATAGCTATCTTTTCTAAAACCTTTAATATTATTAAAGTTATGCTTTTTCGAATACATGTACAACATTAAATCAAGACCGATGTTCATCGCTTCACAATCGTTTACAGTTTTGCACTGATCTACGATATATCCAACGACCTTTGGGCGAGACGCACGTTGAAACATAGATGCACCTAAGCCAACGAACTCATCATTAAATAATTTAGTAAGCATCTCTTGATTAAGAGAAACGATCCATGACGATGAAATAACGATTTGTGTAATTTGACGCTTAGCAATTTCATTGATGACTTCATCAAATTGATGATCTTGGCTAGTAAAATACTCAATAATCGGATGTCGCAAGTCGATTTCATTTGTATAAGCAAAGAAAATATATTGTGTTTCTTTGCCTTTTGATTTATGTGTCGTAAACGTTCCAGTTACTCTCTCATACGAAAAATCTGTTCGTTGTACCTCTAATCTCATTTGCTAATCTCCTTTGATTAATTTTACTTTTACTGGTAACAATTTAACAATTTCACGATAGTCCTCTGGAATTCGTTTAAATATTGCACGAGACGTGTAGTCATCATACAATCGTTGCAGCCCATCAGTCATAGCATCTAACCCTAAACTGTCAATTACCGTAGTTCCATCTTTACATGTATACCCGACGACAAGTGGAGTATCGTTAAGAACTCTATGATGCTTACCAAGAGTGATGTAACGTTTCTTCTTGAGAGTATCTTTGTCGACAAATAACGACGCATCGATACTCATTAAGATGCTAACAATTTGATGATTCTCGATCTCGTCAACGATTTCTTGAAATTGATGGTTAATAATTTTAAAATATTCAAACATTTTGTGAGTAATTGGTAATTGATGCGTATATTTGATGTTTATAGTCAAGCACGTCGAAAACTCTTGTCGAGAAACATTAGTGCTTGTGCATGTGATGATGTCATCACTTTCTAAAATTAATTCTAAAATCATCAAGTTACTCCTTTACTAATCTAATTTTACGAGTGTAATAATCTGATTGTTCAAATCTTGACATTGGAATGATGTCACTGTACACTGAAAGAGCGTATCGATTGATAATATACTCTAACCCTGCATTTAGCACTGTAGGTTCAACATGTTCTACACCGTCATTCGTAATGTAGCCTGCTTGCATGAAGTTAGAATCGTTTAAATCTAATTCAAACTTCGATAAAAACTGACCGTTCGTTAAAGTCGATTCTAGAGCATAGACGTTTACCTTTGTTAATATATCTAGTTTATGTACAATAATCGCTTTAGCACCGCGTTCAAGAATTTCATCAATCACGTGTCGATATTCATCGTGATACGCGTTTTTGTAATACTCAAAGATCGAATGAGTAATCGGTAATTGATAACTATACTTCACGCGAACTGTTGCAGTTGGAGATTCTTCGCAAAACTTCGAAATTGTGCATTCAGTAGTCTGTCGAGTTTTGTTCGATAACTCTATTTCAATCTTTCTAGTCTCCTTCATTCCAAATTACTCCTTAATCTTTTCTGCTTTTATGATGTCTACAAACGTTTCTTCGTTATACTCTGGTTCAAGATCTCTAAATAATTGTAATTCAACGTAATGCTCATACATGTCTTGAAGTGTTTTATTAAAAGTCTCACAATTATCCATAATTGCACCGTCAACTAAAGTGTGACTAACAACGACTGGCGAACCAATGAGACTTTTATTCATAAAAGTACTGTGCACATAGCCACATTTATTTAAACTCTCAAACGCATCTTCGTTTAAATCAATCGTTTGATGAATATGAATAGAAATATAAGAAACTTTTCGTTTGTATAGCTCTTCAACTACTTCATGATACTTCGATGACGTATCAACTTTACGATAGTACTCAAATAACTTGTGAGTCAATGGTAGTTGATAAGTATATGCTACAGACCCGCAATAAGTCGGACGCTTATCATTAGAGTCTGCTGATTCGAAAATCACGCCCCAGTTAATTAATACTTTATCATCGTTATCTAGTGTCAATAATAACTTCATTGGTGTTGTTGTTTTCATAAACGTCTCCTTACTCTTCAACTTTTGTAATAATTCTTGTGCTATAGACAGAAGACTTACTGCCTAACTGACGAAATGTCTCAGTAGCATAAATTGATAGCCCTGACGCAAATACTGTTTCTATATTTCGTAAATCTACATATGCGTTATCGCTCGTCAAATAGCCTTCTAATGTTACAAAACAATGGTCGTGTATGATGAGTGCGCCATCTCTCAATAGCAAATCATAATCGTTATCACTAATCCTCAAGTCTAATGTAATTTTACAAATCATATGACGAATCTTTCGACGTTTTGCTTCTTCAGCAACATCATCTCTATTAATAGCAGCAACAAATGAATAATTGATCGTATCGTCAAACGGAAGCATCATTTCTACATAACCACTCGCTTTATACCTTTGTGAATATGGGTTTGCAAATCTCTTTTCTTCTTCGATCGTAATTGGTAATAGTCTTATTCCATCTCGATACGGATCTAAATAGTGCTTTAACGTTACTTTTCTGTAAGGTACTGTCACATGTAGTATCTGTTCCATTAAATTCTCCTTGTCGTAACTGTTGATGTCGGTCTAAGTTCATTACACTTACTCACTAGAGTTGCATGCACTTGTTGTTGTAAACGACCTGCAAACACTAACGGGTGAATGCAATCGAACTCAACGACTATATCATCAAATGTTGTATAGCCGAGAAGTGCAATCACATAAGACACGCCTCGCGTATTAAAGCCGTCTCTTTCAACTCGACCCCAATCGTCGTTTGTTAATAGAATTCTGTACTTACAACGCACAGTAACGTCTTTAATGTCGCGTTCTTGTGCTTCTCGAACAACTTCTCCGTAATGTCTGTCCCACAGTTTGTCATAAGTCATGTGCTCATCAAGAGGCACTGTAATGTCGATATGACCATCAACGATATATTTACGAGTACCTGTGATGTCCCGTTCTTCTGCACAATCATGAATTAATGTCTTTATAAGAGATCCATCTCCGTGTACGTCGATTGAATGTTCTAAAACGTTATCCATCAGCATTTTCTCCTTACTGTTACCGTTGAGCATGGCGACAGCCATGTAACTTTCGTCGCTAAAGATGATTCAACTTGTTTGCGCAATAGTTCTGTAAAAATAAACGTATGAGTAGAGTCATTTAGCGCTACTCGTTTGTCGTCAAACGTCGTATACTCAAGTAGCGAAATGTCATAGCCTACAGTATCTAATGTAATTGATGATCGTGTTTCGAGCCATTCGTACTCGTCAGTCGTCAACACGATTCTATAAAAGCAACGAATAGTGACTTCTTTAATCTTGCGTACTTGAGCTTCTTGAACGATCTCACTCAAGTCGTTAAGTGTAAATGAAGACTTTGTAATGTTTGCATTAAATGGTACCGTAATGTCGATATGACCGTTTGCGTCATATTTACGTCGATCAGAGACGTTCCAATCATCTTCGCGATCACGAATGAGTTCTTTAACAAGAGTCCCATCCTTGTATACATCAATCAAAATCTCAATCATCAATTTCTCTTCCTTTTCACAATTATTCTTAGTGAATTTGTAAATGCACCAACAGGTTTGTATAAACTGTCGATAAAATGCAATAACACTTCTCTATAGAAGACACTACCTTCTTGTAATTCATCACCAGAGTGTTCTTCACCGTCAGCAGTTACATACTTGTCAATGACTAAAGTGTCAATAAACCCATCAAGTTCATATGACCCGCCTCGTTCAGCATAGTCATACGAATTACGTGAAATTCGTGTACTGATCTTTACTTTAAAGCTTAACGATTGCACGTCTCGCATATTCAGCTCTTCAATGACCGCTTCACGCTCCATTGCTCGATTGGGCGGAGTGCCTGTAAAATAACGTTCAGTCTCTGTAATCAATTTAGACCATTCGCTTGAATGAATAGCCATCAATACGTCAATCGTACCAGATATATTATAGAAGGGCTCTGCGTAAGATCCGAAATGAACATTAGTAGCGTCACTAATTGCGACATTCTCAAGAAGTTTGCTTCTATAAAAACTATTCCATAAGTCGACGTAAAATTCTAAATTGTTAGTCATCAAAAACGCCCCTTTCTTGCAATCATTAAGTTCGCTCTATTCGAAAATGATTTGTTCATAAAGCATGTAATATAATAGGTAGCATATGAGTGCAATTCATTCTCGAGTACTAGCTGTTGATTATCAATGAATTCGTCATTCATCATATAACCAATCATTTCTACATCAAAATATCGACTCATGTTTATTTGATCATAACTTTTGACTGCTTTGTAAGCACGTCCGTCTAACATTACCGAGAAGACGCAGTGCGTTTTTACAGAAGTAATGTTGCGCTTGTGTGCTTCTCGAATAACCTCAGATAAATTGATAATACTTTTCGTGAGTCTTGCACTGCATGCGTCAACAGGCACGTCAACCTCGACATATCCAGAAATTTTCGCAGCACGTTCATTAGCAATTGTCAACCGTTCGACGTTCGTGATTGTCATAGGTAACAACAGCTCGTTGTTATTATAAATGTCGACTGAAATGTCAAAATCAAATGTCGGATGTTCTACATACGTTGCCATCATCAAATTCTCCTCTGTTCTCTTCTCGTGTACACATTCTGAAAAGTGTAATCATCAATTAATATAAACCTACAAATTGCAAGCGTTCTTGTTCTAATTGTTCAGCCTCAGCGTCATTAACGACTTTTACGATCCAACACCAGCGAAATTCATCAAGTTCACCGATGTTTGTAAAATCGTCTTGTTGTTGCGCTTTTAAAAATGTTTCTGTATAATAATAGTCTAAAGTGCTGATTAACACACTACTTTGCTCAACTTTATGACCATTTAGGTTGTCAACTTCTACTCTAATATTCGATAACCAACAACGAGCGCCGAATTCACTAAGCGCATCATTAAGATCAAATTGTAAGTCGTATTTGACGATTAGTTCGATTCGTTGAACGTCACGTTTCTTAAGTTCGCCGTCTAAATGACGATCATCGATTCGTTCTAGCGTTCTCGTATACGGTAAATTGAGGAATAGCATTAATGGCATATTTACTAGAGTATGTTTGCTACCACGATACATGTATTCTTTGCACTCAATCATGTTTTTAACGATCGGCTTCATGTTCGGATGTGGTTGATAGAATAGTTTCATTATTATTGTTCTCCTGTCGTGTACAAATCTTCAATTGTGTATTTCACGCGTAACGTTGGCTCTGGTCTGAATCGTTGTTTAAAGACCGAGTAGACGATTGAGTTGCTGCAACACACGTCTTCTAAATAATCGCGAATTTGACTTAGCAGTTCGGTGTAGTCATACTCGTATGATCGATGATTACGAACGAACGACGTAATTTGTAAATCGATAATGTCTGAGTGTGAGTAAGCAAATTCTGTAGAGTCAATATCCATGTATTCGTTGAATAGATAGTCTCGCTGGTCTTCGAATACAACGTCATATGTAATACTAACTGAAAGCTCAGTGATACCAGACGCTGACAGCGCGCGATCAAAACGATTATCAAGTTCTTTAATTTCTAGTGGATGCGTCGTAAAGTGACAATGACACATATGTGCAAAATAACGATTATTCATACCACGTAAAGGCGAGTCGACGTAATCGTCACTAAATTCTTCATGTGTGTTTGACGCAGCGTCTTCGAAAATATACATCACGATTGTTCCTTTCTGCAACTGATAACTTAAGTTCTTAAGTGCGCAATTGCGATTTACAAGAACAATTATACCACAACTCTCAATTAAGTACATACGTGCGACGTGTAAAATTTGATTCTTGCAGAGCAAGAATTTGATGATTTTAGCAAAACGTGAGAAATACACAAATAGGCAATGTGTACACGTGCGGAGAACACTTAGGCTCGTGCTGATCTAAAACACAAAAATAGGCCCTCGTTTTAGATCAGAAAAAGAGTGTCAACCGTTATGGATTGAGGCCGTCTGATCTAAAACGAATTTTTCGAAAAATTTTAGATCAGCAAATAGATCAGCAAAAATGTACCAACGGTAAGGCTTCAGGGCCGTCTGATCTAAAACGCATCAAAAACTGACAATAACTTAAATAGAGAGAGTATATTTTATATATTATACATATATTACATTCTCATGCAGAAGTTTTTATTAGTTTTTATTATGAAATAGATCAGACTGACTTAAAGTATAACGGTTGACACTTTTTTGCTGATCTATTTGCTGATCTAAAATTTTTTCGAAAATGTGTTTTAGATCAGACAGGCTTGAAGCCTTACGGTTGGTGCCTTTCTCGAGATCTAAAACGAGAGGCTGAAAATGGGTTTTAGATCAGACAAAAGGTGTCAACCGTAACATTTCTCTGAAAATTATGTTTTCATGCTGATCTATTTCACATTTTTGACACAGTTTTATTAAAATTTGATTAAAATTTGATTAAAAAGTTTTAATAAAACCCAAAAATAGGCAGTGTACACGGGAGAAGAACACACGTTGTGTAAAAATCATCGAATTTTAGATCTCACACACGACTTTTTAGGCGGTCTCATAACCGATATTTGCTTAGCGATTCTGCAGACGAAATTTGATTCAATGATTCCGCAGACGGAATTTAATAATTACTACTGCAAACGTACAGTATTTACATGTGTGCAGACGTGTTATAATACACTTATAAACTGGTGTTCTGCGCGTCACGAAACGACGTCATCAACGCCAATCATAAAGGAGAACTTAAAACATGAACAATTGTAAACTTTATTTCGACAAACCGTTGCGACATGCGACTATAAAGTCGCGAATCAATCGATTTATTTTCATTGTTGATTACAACGGTCTAGAAGTCGAAGCTCACTGCCCATCGGGCGGCACGATCGCTGGTATTCCGCGCAAATTGATGACACAATTACCTTGTTTACTAAGCGATCATGCAGACAAACCAAACAGACGAACTAGATACACAGTTGAAGCAATTAGTCTTGACAACGGTCATACTTACATGGGTATTAACCAAACTGCTTCGAATCATTATGCTCATCAATTTTTGCAAGACGAAGACGTGCAAAACACGTTAGACATCAACGGTCCTGTTGCTCGAGAAAAGAAACTTGGCAACAGTCGAATCGATTTTAAAGTTGACGATACTTATATCGAGGTCAAAACAATGGTTGCTGAGTATTATGGCAAAGCTTCTAAACATTTGAAAATTTTAATGAAGCCGCAAGAGCCGTCAATTGAACGAATGCAAAAACATATTCGAGAATTAATAAATGCAGTCAACGCTCACAAGTCGAAAGCAATTATGCTTACAGTATTTCAGTATGACGCTCCGAAGTTTGAGCCACCAGTCGACAATCCGAAGTATGCAGAATTTATTAATGACTTACGAGCTGCAAAAGCAAGCGGTGTAAGACAAGTTCGAATGAATTTGAGAATTACAGATAAATATGTAGAACTGCTGTCGATTACAGAGAATGAAGTAATTTAGAAAGGACTGATGTAAACATGATGCACGTTGCATTAACAAAAGAAACTGAACGACTGTTTTGTGACTTTTTCGAAAAGTATGAACAAGCTTGTCGATTAATGAGAAATTCAAATCAAGCATATCAAGATGAATTTGAAGATTTGAATGATGTATTTGGTTTTAATAGTGACTTACTAGACATACAGCGTCACGCGTATCAAGAATGGGTACACATGTATATTAACGAACTTGATGCTTACGCGAAGTCACGCGGTTTTTCTGTAAGATCGCTTGACTCAGTTCGTGAAACAGTCGGCACATACGCTACACGCGAATTTGCTTTTACTAAAGAAGAACTACTAGAAAACTGTTTAGACGACGTTGCGAAGTTTGCTACTACAACTATGCAAGCAGGTCATTATTCGTTTATGGAATTTATGATTCGATGCGGAACAGATTCGTTTGACTCAAGAACACTTAGTCACTTTAAGGAAGCATTCGTCAATGGAATGACTTATTTAGATGAAGAAGTCCTACCGAAAGCAAAAGACTTTGATCAAATGTGTCGAGAAATTCGTCAAAAATTAAAAGGTCGAGACAGTGAAGCATGGGACTCTTGCTCAAAATTCGTGCGTGATGCTAATTATCAAGCATACAAGATTGCGTATTCTTATTACGAGCGACTAACAGAACTAGACCCTAACGACGATTATGCTCAATTCTTAGCAGAAGATGCGGCTTTTCATGACTTTGATGCATTCTATAAACGCGCGACGTATGACTCGCCAAGCTCATATGGGTTAATCGGTATACCGATTATTATTGAGAATTGCGAAAAGCATATTCGAAAACTTGAAGAATCATATTAGAAATGAGGTCATGTAATTTGATGAATTACTATTTAAACATTACACTATTAGTCGATGAACCAATTCAGTTTACAGTCTTTAGTGACTATGGTAGACGAGACACAGAGCGTTCATTAATTTTCGAGAATCAAGTGTTTACTTTTGACGTGAACTCTCACATGCTAGACTATTTTAAACCTGAGCATATTGGTACTCATCTTGGTATCAACGTTACTATTACAATTCCTCAACTTAAAACATATAAATTATTCTCAAGCGATTGTGAACCGTTTGAAGTAGTGAACGGCGAGACTATTCTTATCGAATACGCTGATGCAGTTGTACTTGACGCATATGGACCACACTCTACACTTGAGTTTGATGAATGTAATGTTCCTGGTTTTGTTCAGAACTATATTAAAAATGTTCGTATTGAACGAGTAAATTATTAAATTAAAGAGGTTGATGATTATGATTAACAAATTATCTTTAACAATTACAAATAGTGAAACTTTTGAGACAATCGAGGTTTCACCAACTAGTGTTACTGTCAAAATGTTTGATGATTATATTGAGTTGCAGTATTTCATCAACTGGCGTCTGCCAGATAACGAGCATATCGACAAATTAATTCGTGGTCGAGAAGTCAGTATACGCGGTCTTGCAAAAATTAGTTTTGACGAAATTGGTAAAGCTGCACTTTCTGAAGATAGCGTTCGTATTGCACCAATTCCGAATATTATTGACATTGCATTTGACGATGCTGAACTTTACGAAGAAATTGAACTGTCGAATAAGACAGAGTACATCAAAAATCATGTAATTGGTGCTTATGCAATCATGAGTAACGAAAGTAAGCATTTAAAAGTATTTTAGAAAGTGAGGATGTATAATACATGTCAATCAACAATTCATTATTAAACGACGTCGAGAAATTATTTATTAAATTCTTTGAAATGTATAATCAGTGTGTGTGGTTTGCATATTCTTCAGAGTATTCGTTAACTGACGAATTTCGTAGGTTGCGCTACCACTTTACACTTAAAACTGATGATGGTCTAATTGACGACGAGGGACGTCAATCATATTTTAAATGGGAACTTGATTATCTTAATCAATTAAATTCACTCGCGAAGCCCCTTGGCTATTCAGTCAATTATAAACACGTTGATCAAGGTCATCGTGGGATATACGTCAGCTTTGATTTTTCAATACCAAAAGAAGAATTATTAACCAAATGTTTAGGTCGTACTGCACAGCTTGTAGAAACTTACGCTAGCGCGGATCATCGTTCGTTCTTAGAATTTATGGACCGTCACGGAATTGACGCTTCAGATAGTGACGCACTTCAAGAATTAAAGACGACTTTCACTAACGCTATTGATTATTTAGAAGAAGACGTACTTCCGAAGGCCAAGAAATTTAGAGAGTCTTTCCTTGAAACTCAAACAAAAGTAAAAGGTCATGGTAGTGAAGCTTGGGCGTCGTGCGCAAAAGCTCTAAAACCAGTATATTATGAAGCATATAAAGTTGCTTATGCAGCTTATGAGAAGTTAGCAGAACTAAACTCGAATGACAGTTATGTGAAACATTTAGCAAATACTGATGAGTTTCATAACTTTGATGCGTTTTACGATAAAATGGTTCAAAGCCCTAACTCGAATTCGTTAGTTAGTATTCAGTTGATTCGCCAACTTTGTGAAAAACGTATTCGAGAGCTTCTCGAACAACAGTAGTATATAAATAGGAAGGAAGTAGTAAGAATGAGACAACTGACAATTAAATTAATTGATAATTCTATTTCTCAAGAATACGAAGTGACAACGTCACTCGATCATTTGTGTTATTTAGACGGAGCTTTTGTTGTTACACCTGAGCTAACGTTTCAAACTTCTGTTGTTACGTTAGCAAGCACTAACTTACACTCAGAAGCTGTTGGAGCGTTAGTTGAAGTAAAGACGCCATTATGCATTTCATTCGCGGACTTCGCGAAATTAATCATTTATAAACGTTTGACAACGACATTTAATCGTTCACTTTTTGACGATGTAAAGACATCGATTTTACAAACAAGTAGTAACAATGATACACTAACGGATAATATGATTTACGATACGCTAATCGGTGCAGGTAACTATTCATTTGAATTTACATTAAGTTAGGAGGTGATTCACGATGCGATTAATGGTCAAAATTTTAGACGATGTTTTCGAGGCTCAGCCGCTGAGCAAGACAGCATCGAACGTAAAGATTGAACAAGACAGATGCTACGTAAGAGTAATCTTCAATTACCGTTTTCCAATCATGAACGATTTTGATGACGAAAGCGTAGCTGGTAAAGAATTTGCAATCGAAATGACAGTCGGTGTTCCACATTATGGAATTTCAGTGTTATGGTTGCAAGGTGCAACTTCGTTGCTCATTACGAGATACAACACAGAAGTTGAATCGATGAAGGTGCTAAATAACGATGAAGTCAACATCGATGAATACACGTTGTGTCGCGAGTTTTTATCATACTTAGATAAATGCGGTGCGACTATAGATATTAAAGAATAGAAAGAGTGATGAGATTATGACAAAACTAATGATTAACGGTGACACTGTAGGCGCGACATATTGCGGTAAAGCATCAGAAGTAGAAGAAATGTATGACTTTAGTTACTATTGCAAGTTAGACATAAACAATTGGAGATTGCATGACTATCATGGCGATGACGTGATAACACCCGTCTATATTGAAGCTTGGCTTGAAGGTGTATATTACTATGATTACCATTATGATTATGGTTTTTCTGGTGTAGATTATTCATACGTGAAAGTAAGCAACGTAAGCATACGCAAAATAGTAAGTAAAGATCCAAAGTATCAAACGTACTTTGATGAACATCGTAATGATGAAGGACTTTGGTTGTGTGACGCATTAGATGAAGACGAAGATTTAGTAAAAGAGTTTTTCAGAGACGTGCGTTTAGTGCAATAAGAAAGACGGTGGCGCAAACGATGAAGACAACGTTATTGGTTAACGATCAAGAAATTCACATTGACGAGTCATTTCTAAATGAGAATGAACAAGTAGAACTCCAGTTTGAATATCTCGTAAAGACAACTCTCGACCATTGGCCTGCTCCAGATAATGATGACGATCACTTTGCAGTCACGTTTGATGTTGTATTACAATGCACGTATTTAATTGATGAATCGGGTTACGGTGAAACGATTATCGACGCAGTGTTAGTGACTCATGCGAAAAGTTCAAGAGAAGAATATCAGTCTTATTTTGATGATAACAACGATGGCGTCGAACGAACGTTAACAGAACTTGCTAGATGCAAAGTGTTTGGGAGTGAAGTGTTTAATGTCAGAGTTACTGACATTAACTTTGACGACTATAGAAATTAAAAAGGAGAATAGGTTATGAAAATTTATATTAACGATCAAGAAGTAAAGATTTTAACACATTTTGAAACTGACAACGGTCATAGTTATATGGTCGTTTACGAGAAAATTGATAACTATGTTTCGCGAGAAGTATGTGGTCGATTTATTAATGATATATGTTACAAGATGCGAATCTTGCTTGAAGTAAAGGTTGACGAATTCGCAAATTCAATCACGTATGAAGTGTCTAAGTTGGCGCTTACTGAAATCGGTGCAAGCTCCGATGATGATGTCGAGTTTATCAACGACAATCTAAAAACGTTTACTGAAGTGCGATTGAACGAAATGATTGAGAATGACGAAATTGACGAAATCATTGAGAACATTCGTTTTGTGAATGACTAAAAGTAGCTAATTTAGCTACTTTTTTTTATTTGATAATTTTTACGTATATACATAATCATCAATTATGTTATAATCACATAGAGGTGAGAAATTTGTCTAGAGTAACGAAAATTGAAATGTGCAATCAAAAGTATACGAAATCACAATTGAATATGAGATTGAAAGTTGTATTAGACCAAGATCGTAAAGATGCAGATCCGTTTGACAGTCTAGACGAATTTATCAGTTTTGAAACAGATTGCAACTGGATCGTTAATGATTCACTTATTTTAAACTCGTTCATTGAGACTTGCATAGAATATATTATCGACGTTCCAATCACGCATGACGTGTTTCAAGGAACTGAACGAAAAGACGATTATCAACATGTTTATGAACCTAATCAAGATTTAATTGCAGAGCTCGTAAATCGAGAGATTACGAGTGTTAGAGTTCTTATCAAAGAACCTTTGACGACGGGTCATCGCGAGTTTGACGAACTGCTTAAAAATCGCCGACTGCAAATAAATAATCATCTAAAGACATTCGTTACGATGAAATACGTCGGTCGTCAGAAAACGATACATTCATACGTATTGGAGAATGGTAGTACTGTTCACTCTTGTGATTGTGAGTTTGATCGAGTGTTGATGAACGTGATTGAGAGTTACGACGCATTTGTTCGTCAAGAGATTGGAGTCATTAACGGAGAATGTGCACTATTTTACCCACAAAGAATTGAGGTTATAAAATGAAGTTAATAATTACATTAGAAGACGGTCAGAAAACAGAAGGAGCTGTTCGCTCATTCTCAGAGCTTCCACTTAAGCGCGACGAGAAACAATTTGCGAGTATTACAATGACATATAACGTATTTTTACCAGTAAATCATCCAATGTTTAAAAAGTTATATGTTCCAGATCAATTCATTTTAGAAGAAATTGCTGAACGGAACGTTCTGTCATTCGTAATTGAAGTGACGCGAGGGTTTACGTTGTCGCAAGAGAAAGTTAACGATTTGAATAATTATAAAGAGATCGTGATTCATGACACACTATCGAGTGGCGCGTACGCATGGGATGCGTTTGCATATGTCACAAATGATTATGCAGTCGTTGAGTGCGACGAAACTGTATTGATGCGTAAAATCAATGAGTTAATCAAAGATTATGAATCAGATGCGTGGCGAGCAGAAGCTAAACAAGAATCATTTCACTATGCAGTCCCTCATATTGCAAAGATGGTATTTATTAAAGAATGGGAGAAGATTTAATGATTGTAGAAGTAATGTTTGACAATGGAATTGTATGTGCTCAAGAATTTCCAAACATTTCGACACGTGAATATTATATACCTGACATCAACATCGACGCAACATGCCGTCATTCGTTTGACGCATTAGAATTAGTGCTAGATAGACATGATGACGCTGATAACGAGTTAAGCAAAGAAATTAGATCAAGAAATATTAAAACGCTTGATTGCGCAATGAGAGTTTCTGTAGCGATTGATAGTCAGTTCATTCAGAACGCAAAGAATAGTATTGACAAGACGTATTTTGAGAAACAAGCATCTCGACCATGGGGTCACGTGTATCAAGTAAAGATTTTATCATATGAGACGTTCGACGGTGAAGTTGTTGATTGTAGTGATCTAGTATTCAGTGACGCGCTAGCAAACGCTTTAGCGCGCAGTCACAAAACACGTATTATCAAAGCACATGACAATAAGTATTTAACTTTAGATTCAGATGCATTATGCATACAAGTATTTCATTAAAGGAGAATTTGATAATGAGTAATGAACACTACGTCGTTGATCTGATCGGTAAATCAGGTCCGCTTTGCGATCTAGAAATGACATCACGAGACTTACTTCATGACGGCGATCTTGAATTATATTGCTCATGCGTGTTCCATTTTAATGTTGACGATAGTCTTATGTATGATTACGCTCAGCGATTTAATGAGCGTTACGACAACGCATTGTCAGATCGTGGTTACGTTGAGTTTGACATTGAGACTGAAATAAGTGTGATTACGTCTTATAGAGAAATCGAACAAAATAGATTAGACCTTATGATCGTACTACTTAGTTATTGTCGCCTGCAACGCTGTATCGACAAATTCGGTAATGTTCATGACGTATCAAGCACTGAATTTGCAAGAGAATTTAATACGTTGTTTTCGATCATGATTAGTGACTTTGAAGATGCTTGTGATTTTCGAGTGACGCACGTTGAAAGGAGAATTTGATAATGAGTAACGATCAAGATTTATATCTTGTGGACGTCGTGAGTGGCGAATGCTCGTTCTATAATGTAGTAATGGTTGCGAGACAGCTAGCAAGCGGCTACATAGAATTAAGTTGTTCGCAAGGACTCTATTTTGACATTGATGATAGTCTTATGCAAGAATGCGCGAACAGGTTTAATGAATATTGCGACGATGAGTTATTTAATCGTGGCTATGTAGGGTTTACAATTGAGACTGACTTGACAATTTATATCCCACCTGGAGCGATTGAACAACTTGACACAGATTACATTTCAGTAATACTAGGCGGTGAGTGTCGATTACAAACGTGTGACGATAAATCGGGTAGAGAGCATGACGTGTCAGAGACCGCGTTTGCAGACAAATTTAATGAGCATTTTGTACACATGCTTGATACGTTTGACGACGTTTGTAATTTTAAGGTGAAGAGCATTAAAAAGTTATAACTTGACGTTCGAGAAGCGCAAAGATGCAGTATTTTGATGACATGCAACGCGGTAGAATATACTTATATTAAAACATGCTTAGAGGTGAAAAACGATGCAAATCGGTAATTACAAAATTGTTAAATATGAGTACAACAATAAAGACACTGGTGAAATGATTGAATTCACTGACTTCAATCAAGTAAAGTGTGAATTTGATGAAGCTAATGACTCTCTTAAATTACATGTAGAAGTTGAACAAAAATTCGACACTGATGACATTCTAGACTATTGTGAACATTTATTCTCACAGAAAGAATATAATCAATTGGTCGACAGTGGTTTGCAGTCAGTTACATTTGTGATAGAAGTAATCTTTGAATTTGCTTTATATGATCTATTTGACGCTATGAATGACGATGAGATTGATAGCAATCCCGTTGAACTTGACGAACCGGAATTAGTAGGTTATGAAACTTTCTATTTATCTAAGTACGTCGACAATGATGGAGAACACACGTTCGGTTCTAATGGTCCAGAGAAAGGTATCTTTAAAAAGATTGAAGACGAGATTGACAGTTTATATGAAGATTCTGTTGTAGATGGAGACTTTATTGACACTGAGCAACATAAGTTATACGTATATTTAGAAGAAATAGAAAGCGAGGAATAAACATGAAATTTGAAATGAGTGATATTAAATCGATTGTGCTGTACAATCGAGAAACACAATATGAAGTACCGTGCGAGATTACTGAGAAATTAGAATTTAAATTTCAAACTGAAGTAAAGATTCCTGTTGAATTACTAAAAGAAATTGACACACAGAGATTGAATTGTCAATTAATGGGAGCAGGTATTATTGGAATTACATTAGCATTTAATGTAATTGTAAGAGCAGATTTATATGACTTTTTAGAAGAATCGTTTAAGTTCGATGAAGTCGCACATTTAAGAACTTACAGTGATCTTAATTATACAAGTGAATGTAAGAGTCCACTTGTGACAAGCGTCAAATATGACGATGGTCAGCCTGAGTTAGAAAGTGAAGCACTACTGCTTGATTTTGCGGAAGTCTTTAATGAAGTTCCTTCATTATACAGTGAGCTTTTTAGTCAAAGTCAGTACCCGATTTTAATCGAATTAATTTAATAAATGTACAATAAAGTAGGTATATCGCCTACTTTATTTTTATGCCCATTTGTTACTTTCTGTGGTGTACATGTACACCGTAGTGTGTTACTATAGATTTATAATCTTTATAGTAGGGGGTGCCCCATGACGAGTTCTTTTAAGAGAAGCGATTATTTCTCTACCAAAGAAGCGACTGAAAAGTTAAACGTATCAAGAATGACGTTATATCGATATGTTCAAGCGGGTCGAGTTCGACTAGTGCAAGAGAAAGATCGTAATTATTATAATAAACATGATATTGAATCAATTAGTGCATTAACAAACCCTAAGAGTACGATTTGTGTTGTATCTTCTCAGAACATAAGTAAGATCCCTTCTGAACATGTGTCAGAAATGTCGATTGTAGTAAATGACAATGTCAAGTCTACGATGTCGCAAGTGTTATCACATGTGCGCAAGGGAAGTGTTAAACAAGTAATGATTATTGGCTGTGAAGACGTATTGCCAATGACAGTCGATTATGTATATTTAATTTGCGAGCAACATGATTGCGAACTAAAAGTATACAAACCAAACTTGTTTCACGAACTAGATAAAAATTTGACAACATAAAAAAAGTTGACTATGACTAGCCAACTTGGAGATAATGTAGATAAAAACATGAATTATTAGATGATAGATTCATTATATATTATCTCTGAGCAAATGTACATAGAATGCTTTTTGATTCTAAAGCAAAGGAGATTCTATTTATGAAGAGTAAGCAAGATATGCTTCAAGCAGTTGAAGAAAACTTGCAAGAGAGACAAACACGATGCTCTCGTAAAACTTTGAATGAAATAGACTGGTTAGACGTAATTTTGTTAAGCATTGACATCATTCGAGTGCAAACAAGTCCGACTTCTGACGTAATTTTATTCCCTGATTACGACACTCAGACTTATTCACCAGACGTAATGACTTTACAAAAATTAGTCGCAGTTCTAAACTGTCAATTTCATCAAACTTCTATGATGCGTCGAGCTTCATACGAAGATTATATACATCCTAAGTTATATTTAGATGTGTATGCGAAGCAATTAGTTGCATTACCGTCTCACTACATTTCGACTACTCGTGGATTGTATGACATACATCAACATAAGTATTTACCACAAACTGAGTCGGATAAATATTACTCACCTAAACAATACGACGTTGATCTTACTAAAGACGTTGACACATCATCTCCATTGTACGCTGCCCGCACTGAGTTATTTAATGTATGGTCTCAAGACAATCCTGATGTTGAGTATGCCTTAAGGTTCTTCCAATACTTAGCATTATTAGGAGATAGCGCTGAGCATGCTGTATTTTTAATCGGTACAGGTGGTAACGGTAAGTCTACCTATCAATCATATACGATTAACTTAGTAGGTAGAGAATATTGTACAAGTATGAACTTAAACCAATTAGATGATGATAACATTTTAAGTAATGTAAACTCACTCTCACGACTAATTTATGGTCGAGAATTACCGACTAGTAGAGCGTTGTCCTCGAGAGTAGGAGCTCGATTAAAATCATTAGCGATGAGAGAATCAATTGTTGTAAACCGGAAATATTTGTCAGCGTTAACAATGATGCTAAAATCATTGTTTATTCAAGCGTCAAATGAAATGCCACGAATTCTCGGTTTCGACTCTGCGCTAAAAGATCGTATGATTGCAATTGACTTTGGTACACGAAATCACCGTAAAGATCCAACTTCAGGTGAACGTATTAAAGAATTAACGAACTGCACGGTCGCAGAATTAGTAGGTGATGAAGATATTTATGGTCATGATGAGTTTTTAACAATTAGTATGCATGCGTTAATTAAAGAATTCGAGCATTTCGATACTCGAGAAAAATTAATTCACGAATGTCGACGTTTGCATGACATTTTAGCTCAAATGTTAGAAAACTTATTAGACGACGTATCCGATGACGTGACAACGTTCTTACAAGATAAGATGATGATGGAATTATTTACGCAACCAATTGTGCCAATTTCATTATTATACTTAGAATATTGTGACTGGTTAACCTCAGTAAACCCAGGAAGTAAGCCATGTAGTGCAAAGAAATTTACACGAAAAGTAACAGCGTTTGCGCGAGAGCATGATTTAACAGTAACTGAGATGAACGATCGACGTCGGCCTCGAACATTATCATTAGTCGAATGTAACGTTCGAGAATTTACAAGTGGGTTAGATTATGTGAACAATCCGCCTAAGTATGCAGACGTGTCACAGCTTGCTGCAATGTCGAGATTAATTGTAAATGACAATCCTACATCATTGATGTATGAATTATCGTCTACGCATGACGAAATGGAACTCACACAAATCTGTAACCAATTGATTGCTCTTGCAAGCATGGATGAGAATGCATTTTATGCTTTATCTCAAGCCGAGATGAGAGCATTATATGACACTTATCGTGACGAATTGATAAGTATTAATTTATGATGACAAAAGCTCATCCATAGGCTCGTACAGGCCTCAAAGCATGTTCTAAACCCTCACTTTATGATGATGATTGTCAATGTAACGTGAGGGTTTTTATGTATTTTTAATAAACGCTCTCTGAGAGCCGTACGGGTATGTAGATGATGTTTTAGACAGCAGATGAGTATTTACCTTAACGATATATAAAAGCATCATCTACATAGGTAGATCTTCACGACGTGAAGTTCTAGACAAATTTAAAGACCTTGTTCGAGAAGTTGAGTTTCACCAACTATTCAAGCAAGGTCTTTTGTGTAATCTAGTAATCGAGTTCTACTAATAATCGTCCGTCACTATCAGCGTACATATAGACAACTTCGTATTCGAGAAAAATGCTTTTTTCTTTATCGCTAAACGCATTCATCGTAGAAACGATTGGATATTTTTGATTTGATTTTAATTGTAAACTTACTGCATCTCTAGAGAATCTTACGTCAAGATTATCTAAAACAGAATTGTCACACATATTTAATAATTTTTCTAAGTTCATAACAATTTCTCCTATTGTTCATTAATTGCTAATTGTTCTTCAGCTTTCTCAAGTGCATTCTTCATTTCTGCTAAAGTTGCACGTTCATTGATGACGTTAAACGATTTAGTGTCGTAGGTTTGAGTAAACCATACTTTTGCATCATTACCGCATGTTTCAAAACACTTGATGACGTCTTTCAATGATTGCATTAATGACTCGTTAGCACGAAGTTCTTCCACGTGTTCATCAAACAGATCAAGAAGCATATCATGAACGTCACCGAAGTCAGATCTTAACTCGTCAACACAATAGTTGACAAAATCATCAATGACTGCTTCTTGACACTCTTCAGTGTAAGTATAGCAACTTTGTAAATGATGTTGCCCTAAGAAGTATCTAAGCGCTTGCATGTTAGAAATGACTTCGTTAATAGCGTATAGATATTTATCTAATCTTTCTCTCTGTTGTTCATCGAGCTCATATTCATCACCTAGTTCAAAGAACATATTGAGAATTGTATGTTTGTAATGCTGGTTATACTCGAGTGTATCGGGATCGTCGATACAAGTAATCTCACTATAGTTTACGCCATCTGCTCCACTAATGTCATAGCAAAATTGAGCAAAACTTTCATTTGGGAGCATGTGATAAAACTCTTTTTCGTTTGGCATAATTAGAAACTTATGCGGATCGACATCAAACCAAGCTTTGCAATGATGTTCTTCAAACCATTTATCTCTATAGTAATTTACGTCGTTTGAGAAATTGATAATGTATTCACTGAAGTGAGGAAGTGACGTATTTAAATCATTAAGTTTCTCAAGACCAATCGACGTTTCTTTAATAGACTTATGAAAGAGTTCGTATACTTTTGGCGCTTCAGAGATTAACACGTTAAGTACATCAACTAATTCGTCGTGTAGAGCTGTGTCGTTTCTATGCATCGCGTTCACTTCCTTGTAAGTTGTTTAACAATTGACCTACTTCTTCTAATTTGTTTTCTAAAGCATCAAACGTATATTCTGAGCGAATGACTTTTAGATTGTCATCATAAGTAACTGCGATCCAATCATCACATGATTTAAGAACATTATCATACAATTCTCTAAAGAATTGTAAATATTCTTCTAATCTTTGTTGAACTGGAGTATGTTCATACACTTCTGACGCAACTAATTCTGCAACACGTTCACCAGCTTGCTGAACATCACTCACTAAATTGTCAAATTCGTATGACAATTGATCAGACACATACTCTTTGAATTCTTTGATTTGATTCGTCTTAAAGTTATTAAGTACTTCATAGCAAGTTCTCATGTTTTCCAAGTACTTATCTAATTGCTCAAGTTCTTCTTTGAAGTTTTCTAAACGATTTTCAATTGTACGAATATCGTGACCATTTCCTTCCCATAAGTCAATTGTCATTTCTAAGTCTTCTTCACTAAAGCAATTATCATAATATAAATCGTTATACGTTTCTGAGCGGTGAGCGATTTCATCAACAAACTCATCTAACGAGATTTCTGGTTTTAAGTCACTATGCTCTAGCTCATCGTGCAAAATACAAAATTTTGAAGTGCGATTTAAATGTTTAATCACACAATCGTTTTCACTTAAGATTTCTTCATAGTCGCGCCAAGACACTTCACAAAAACCCTCAAATTCGTGTTCTAAGATTTTTCGATCGATGTCAGAAGTGACTCAATCATACAATTTTACGTTTGTCCAAACACAAGTATCGATAAATCGTTTATGAGACTCTTGTGTTAGTTTTCGTAAGTCTTCAAATTGTTTTTCTAATTTCTTTACTACCGTTTCTCTCATATTTTGTCACTCTCTTTCTTTATTTGTATTCAATAGTATATTCTAAGTCGCTCGGACTCACTTGATCTTCGAGATCTAAATATACATCACATTCGTCGATATATTTAACATAATCTACAAGATCGAAATTTGAAAGGCGCTCATGACATGTCACTTGAAAGACGTCTTTAGCTAAAATATCGAGCAAATCTTTCACGGCGCCTTCGTCAAGATTATCAATATCATCTTTAAAAGTAATTGTAAGTCGTACAACTCGACTTTCAACTTCTACACTCATAGATTCAACTTTGTCATGCCATGCTAGTTCACTCACATGAGAAGTTACAGCTTCAATTATCTCAGCTCTAACATCACCCATTCGCCAAAAAGTATCGCCATATGCGTATGCTTCTTTCATTAAATATTCCCACACTTCGCCTTCATCTTCAATAATTTCTTTCAGCACAGTGCACATTGGTTCGATACCCCAATCTTCATCACTAGCCTCATCATAATATCGATCATACTCATAATCTACTTATCTTTTATAAGATTTATAAGCCTCATACGGTAATGTAGCAGTAAATATTATTGTTTTACTCATTAACATTCACTCTCTTTCTATAAGTCATATGCAATTTCATATTGCAATTTATTTACACTAATATAGTCATCTAAAGATACATGCACAACACACTCGGGAATATCTTCACTCGTTGTGTCAAATTCGATACTTTCTTCAATACTAGGTTTAAATACTTCATCAACGATTACTTCTAACAACTCGTTAATTACGTCATCATCAAGTTTTAGCATATTATCACCTAACGTCATTACAATGACACATGTCCGATGATTAGTTTCGGCATGTATACTATCAACAACTATGTCTTTTGACACACTTCTAAAACCTTCTGTAATATTATGAAACTGAATTCCATTTCGATGAATTGTATTCTTATATCCTTTTTCTAACAATCGAGACCATTCATCATAATTACATTCAATTGCATCATATAATACATCTTCTGCACTTAAAACTTCATAAGTTCGATTACGTGATTCTTTAACCTCATATTCTACTCGTCGATCAAGTTCTTTATACACTTCAATTGGCAACGTTACTGTCAATCTAGCAAGTTTACTCATCTTAACTCACCTCTTGTTCTGCAAATAAATGTGCTGTCGTAAGCACGTCTTGAAATGCTAACACGACAGAGAAACTAGCGATTAATTCTGTCCCTTTATCATCACAAATCGTTCCACTATGTAAAATTGCTCTGTCTGTAAATAACTTTTTAAACATTTCTTCTAAAACTCTCGTTTTAAAAGTATACAAGTCATCTTGATCTAATTGAAACTCAGAACGAGAACCTGTTCTAAAAATTACTTGAAAATATAACTCGTTATCTGAATTTAAGAATACTAACTGATCTGCTAGTGTAAAATCAATCGAATATTTTTCTTTTAGATCATTAATCGTCTCATTGATGATTTTATCAGCGTCGCCGTCGGCGTTATAGTTCATTACACTTGCTTTTAAATATTTATGTAATACTAAATCAAAATCTTTGCTAAGTAATTTATAAATTGCAGGTTTTACTTTATCTACTTCACTCTCAGATGCTTCTATAAAAACATCGTCTTTACTGATGACAACATCAGAAAGTTCTTGCACTTCAAATGTAAACGTTCTTAAATACGAAGTTGCAAACTTGCATCTTAATGTTAATTTCATACATACGTCTCCTTATTTGTTTAATCATTAAGTTTATTATACACTATTCTCCGAAATGTAAACACTTATCTAATGCTCTTCTTTTTGCAAATAAAAAAAAAAGACAAGAGTTTTCTTGTCTTTTTAAGTCCACAAATGAGACGCAATTGTTAAATTTGTCGATGAAACTGTTTTCATTTCGTTATCATGTAATTTCATGAATGTTTCAAAATGTTCATTGCACATATCTAAGTCAACTTTATTTCCAACGTCATTTACATGTGACAGTAAAAAGGCGCTATATAAGTCTCGTTGCACATGATTGCCATCAATCATTTTAGAACGCTCACTTAATGCAGAGCGCTTATACTGACCAGTTGAATGGTCTAATTGAGATGCTTTAATTTGAAACGTATTTGCAACAATAAATTGTTTACCAATATAATTTGCTTTATATTGAACGTATCGAATAAGCTCTCCAGGCGCAGATCGAGAAATTGACTTCGAGAAGCTAATTTTATTATCAACTGAGCATTTTCGACTTAACTTAGAAAAGTCCATGTCTTCAACAACGAACTGATCACCTAATTGCAAAATTTGATTTGCTAACGTTCGATGCGCTAATTTTCGTCTTACTGCAAGTTTACGAGAGTATTCATATGCTTCGTTTTTAATCTTCAAATAGCGATTCGATCTTACCCATTCGAAATGACCTTTTTTATAACGGCCGTTTCCTTCAAAATTATTTGGGTTTGATAACTTACGAAGTCTAAACAGTTGTCGGTCGTAAGCAGCAACTTGATCTAATTCTTCTTTAGTCGGTCGATATAAATCACGAATCAACACTAAAGAATTACTTACAACTGCGACTGTTGATACACCGATGTCGATTCCGACCTTGCCCGTCATTTGTTGATTAAAGCGAGCCGGAGGTTGACCCTCGAACACAAAATGCACATAAAAACTAGGTTTTTTATTTTCGATTTTTCGATACAATCGACAAAATTTTAGTCGATTTTCAAATACTTCTTTTTCGTACTGAGTATTTCGAAACCTCGGTTTTAATACAAGTTGATTATGTTGTGTGCCTAACGTAACTACGTTACGTCTAAACGCAAGTCCTGAGTTCTTAGCGCCTTCGAATGATTGAATTTGTTTATCAAATTTAATTGAAGATTTGATGTCAGCAAAAGTTGCATTCGTATACGCGAGCCAAGCACGTTGACCTAAGTTAGACGCGCAATCACTTGGAATAAACGTTGAATAATTACGAGCGTTTCGATAATTATTTGCAAACTTTCCGAATGAATATTTCCCGTAGACATCATATTCTTTACGTAATTCATTTAAAATCGCATTACGTTCTTTGCCTTTCGGAAACTGATAAGCTCGTTTGTATCTTGGGTCTTTCTTTCTTTTAGAATCACGTTTCAAAATCTCTCGAAGAGTTGTGTAATAAATATCATTAACCATTTTAAAACGTCGTTCTAATTCTTTCACTTGCGGTTTTGTTGTTTGTAATTTTAGTGAATACACAAAAGTCACTTGATTTGAACAACTCCTTATAACTATAGTAGCGCCTAACGAATTAAGCGCTACACCACTTATTAATTAATCGATCTAAGAGATTCGAACTCTTAACTTATCATCATTTGATGATCCATAATTTGATCGATTTGAAATAATCATCAATGTTGACGACGCGAATGCGCGAACACTCGACGCTTCTATAGGTGTCTATTCGTTACATGAAACTACAGTGGTCGTAGAATTACTCATCATTGCGGTTATAGCTCACGTATAGTTGCCAAAAGTGTCTTATCTACGACAATCTCGTTCGAGAATGTTGCAAGTAGGCTAACGAAGTCCGCCAATGTACTCCGATAGAATTATTTTATCAAACAAGTGTTGACATGTACACAACTTTCATAGGTACTTTTACATATACATACTAGAAAAATAGTCTAGATGATCGTATTCTCTCGGGTTTTGTGTCTTTATTGAACCAATTTTTCTCTTGGCGAGTTCGTGGCTTCGCAGCCTCAGCGAAAAGAGCATTTAGTTCATTATTATACATACGAGTTGACGTCGATTCACAAAGTGGAGTACATGTATGACCAATCAAGCTCATACGTAATTCGTTTAATAAACCGACTTCTCTAAATATATCTGTATAGATGATTTTTAATGAATCATCATCGCGCTTTGCGAGATACAAGTTGAAAATGCAAGTGCGTTCTCGTTTGCGATTAATTGTCACTTTAACTGAGCATGTTCTATATGTTTCGTACATCGTGACACCTTGACTAAAAATATCACCGTCGTCTTCGTAGAATTCGTCGGTATAAATGTCAATATCGATACTGCGTACGTCATTATCATAGATTAAATGTTTTACTACAGTTGTATTGAAGAAATTATCAAGTATTAATGCGTATCGATTTAACACTTCTATGTTATGAGATGTCACAACAAATGATTCGTTGTTCCAATGATACCCACACGGATCTAAATCTACACTATAACCGTGCAGCTTGATAGACGCTCGATTTGCCGTATCAGTAAGATGCAATCTAGAATATCGAGCATCCTTTTCTATAAAATATTGACCGTGGCTATCTCTCGCATAGCCGCTACATACTTTCATACCAACTTGACGCATATACGGCTTCTCACTCGAACCGTCTCTCTCAGTATACATTTTAGAATTTATTTCGAAAACATCGTTTAATGACGATAATATCTTGTTTGATTCTACAAGTCGTTTGATTCGTTTTTCTTGTTGTTCGTTTGTGCTCATAAAAAAGAGCCCCCTTTCTTACTATATGGTTATAGTATCAAAGAGGGCGTGAAATAACATCCGATTTTTAGGCGGAAATATTACAATTGTGTTACATTTTTTAGAAGAATCGAGAATTTGATCGTTTAGGTGATTCTTCGACAACTTCAATTTCGACAACCTCAAAATCGTCTGCATCACTACCTAATTCTTTTTTAATTTCGCGTTCAGTAGCGTCATTTACGATCTGATTAGTGTGACGTAGTCGTCTTCTATACGCGTCTTTACCTGAGTCACTTGACTCAATGTGATCTAAAATTGCTTTAATGATTGTTTCATAGTCACCGTGACGACTTTCATATAACTTTTCATTAATGTCAATCATTTTAACGACATTAGTTTGAGCAAATGGAACGAACTCACAGATGTCGTCTTCAAACACTGTTGCTAATGACGAGTCTTCAGTCTTATGATTTAGTTTAGTGTAATAGACTACTAGCTCATTTACTTTTTCTTCAGAAAAGCCTCTTGTAAGAAGACTTTCTTCTTCTCGAATGTATAAAGTGAACTCGTAGCTCTCGTTATGCTCGAGTTGAATCTTTACAATAATGCTCGGTGCAACGTCTTTAGGGCCCGGCGATTTTCTATTAATTGAATACATTTCATAGCTATCAAGTAATCTCATTTCTACTTTAGTTTCAATCGTCAAACATGAACTAAGTGCACGATCATAGATGTGATAAATCGATCTAAAGAATGATTCTAAAATATTATTAAATTTCATTAATTTTACTTGATACACAAACGGTAATGCTGAAAAATCATGTAGGTCGAATAGAACTTTTGAAATACTGAGCTTTTCTCCGTATTCGATGCGTAACACACTGCTATCGTATAACGGTTTCTTAATACCCTCTGGAATTGCAGCGATATGCGTTTCTGCAAGCCGTTCGTCAAATTCTTTAAGTATTTTTAGTTTAGCATCTCTTGTGAAAATTGACTTTTCTAAAAAGTCATCAAACGATTTAATGCTATTAAATTCTTTATTTGAAATCATAATAATTTCTCCTTTAACATAAGTATATTACAATTATAACATAAAAGAACAGATGCGTAAACATCTGTTCTTAAAAATTATTTTAATAATAAAGTCGCTCCGTAACGAATTTGTCCATCAAACGGTGTTTGAATGAAGCCTTCAGTTTCAAATCTAAAGAATGAAACGAATTCTTGTAATGCTTTCATATGTGTGTTTGAAAGTAGCGAATCAACGTTCGCTTCATATGTCGCATTATCACTCATTAGTAATACACTACCTCGTGCGTCAAATTTCAGTTCTAAAGTATCATCTAGCGTCGCACTAAAGTCTTCTAATTGATAAATTGCTTCTTTATCACTAGAGATTTGCGACAATTGATACTCAATTTCTTTTTTAATAAAACTTTCAACTCTCGACTGAGCTTGTCGAGCAATGTCAGCTTTAATTAAATGTAATAATTCGTCATAATGCATCGATTGATCTAAAAGTTGAGTTGTTTCATTGTCGCATAGTAATGACATGTGAACATCATGATCTAAGTGATTCTCAAATGTCAGTTTATTATTAAATTCAATTTCGCGTCTAACAAGTGCTGCACACTTGACGTTCTCATTTACCAACTCTTGAGTCACTCTGAAACGTTGAGTAACGTAATTGTTAAATTTATCATTCAACGCGTCGATTGCTCTAAGAAGTTGATGATCTGAACCGGTATACGCAATCTCGTAATTAATCTCGCCTAGAGGCATTGGTAGTAATTCATTTAAGAAATTTGCGCCTGGCTCAAATATGTCAGGTGACTTCGACTCCAATGTTTGGCGAACGAGTTCAATTTGTTCTTTCTCACCTTCTAAGCGAAGTGTATAGTTATGAATTAAATGAATAGTTGCTCCATACTGATTATCAATTTCATATTCAACATTACGATCGTCTTCTAAAATGTCATAACCTGACAGTTGCTTTTGAGCAACTAAGTTGTCTAAGTATTTCTCAAGTTTTTCTCGAGAAGCAATAAATACTTTTACATTACTAAAATCAGTTGTGCTTACGTTGTTCTTAATGTATAACGAACGAGTTGAAGCATCTTTCAGCGGTTCAGTTTCTTTTAATAACGAAATTTCATTCATGATACCTAAATCATGAGCAGTCGATGATTGCAACGGATGATTTGCTGGTAAGAACTGTTTCATCAAATCTAAATAATCACTAAGTTCCTTTGCGTCATGTACATTATAGTTATCTGGGTCTTTTTCTTCAAAAATGTCACTTGCTTTACATTCTAAAGTAGTAGAATATAAGCATCTAATGTCGGTTAAAAGTGTCATAATAAACCTCTTTTCTTAAGTTGTTATTTATTAAATTATAATATGAAAACTTTCATTAAAATACTGCCGAAATGCTCTATTTTCTTATGAAAATTGTTTACATGTTAACGTTTCTGGTTTATAATAAATTAAAGTGAGGTGAATTATAATGGATAACCCATTAATTGAAGCACGTGTGTTTAATGATGGTATGCTACTAGCAATTACTGATACTTTTATCGTGATGCTTTTCTTAACAGCGATTATTTCTATGTTAATCATTTCTACAATCATGTATTATGGATTGTTTAGAAAAGTAGGCATCGACACGGGCTACGCATTTATTCCGATTTATCGAGAAGTCTTACTATTCAAGATCGCATACGGGTCTGGTTGGTACTTCTTAACATTATTTATTCCGATTGTCGACATTTGGTTTGCATTCGGTGTAAATAACCGAATTGGTAAACTCTTTGGAAAGAGTTTAACATGGCGAATCGTCTTCATGCATATCTTTGGACCTATCGGTTACTACATCGTAGGTTACGGTAAAGGTGAAGAACCAATTCAACAAGAGCAATAATCAATAAAAAAGACACTACACATTTAGTAGTGTCTTTTTATTATGTCTTAAAATTGCCCACATTCAGAGTTTTGACAATTGTTATAGTCAACGTCTGGGTCTTTCGTAATACGAATTGCGACGTCTGAACAATAATAGTTTCGACTGCATTCATGTTCGATACCTAAATGTCTAAAGTCTTCTAAGTCATCTGGGCTTCCGTCTTGTTCTGAAACGATACAATCGTCAAACTTAAATGGTACTTCTTTACCGTCTTTTAATAGGATGAAAGCACCTAATAAAATATGACAGTTTAAACTATTTAATGTCTTTGGATAACCTGCTAATAGCACATTACCATATAGACCTGATTTACGAAGTTTCAACTTATCTTTGCCAACCCACTCACGAGCAAACTCTGGAATTAATAAGTAAGAACCTCTTAATGCTGTCGACGTTGTTCCTGCAATTGCAAATTGATGATAACCCATTTTATAGTCTCCTTTACATGTCTTTATTTCTATGCTTTTGTTTACGATTATACGCTTTTTTATTTTTCGTCATTGATACGCCCTTACGTTTCATATGTAAGAATAATTGCATTTCATCTTCTGACTGAATTTTATATTTACGATCTGGTTTAAAAGTTACTTTCATTTCTGCACCTCATTTATTTGCTAAATTAATAATAACATATTTGACAGGTATGTACATACACACAAGATAAAAAGCCTATATTTCTATAGACTTTTTAATCATCAATTATTTTTTCTTTTTAAGATAACTTGCTGCGCCAAGAGCTGAGACTACAGCTCCTAAACCAAGAATTTCTAGAACGCCAGCAATACCAGTTTCTGGTAATTGTTTTGTTTCAGAAGTATTTTGAGCAACAGAAGTCTGTTGTTTACTTTCTTCTTTTGCTTGAGGTTTTTGCTCTGGTTTTACTTCTTCATTTTTAAGTTCTTCTTTAGATTCTTCTTTAGATTCTTCTTTAGATTCTTCTTTTGCGTCAGATTTTACTTCTGGTTTTTCATCAGATTTTACTTCTGGTTTTTCATCAGATTTTACTTCTGGTTTTTCTTGAGCTTGCTCTTTAGATTCGTCTTTAGATTCGTCTTGTGGCTTCGCTTGTGTTTCTTCTTGCGGTTTTTCGTCGGACACTTGTTCATTATTAAGTTCTTCTGACGGTTTTTCTACAGGTTTTACGTCTTCTACAAGTTTTTCTTCTTTAGGTTCTTCTGGTTTTGCTTGATTTGCTTCATCATCTTGTTGAGCGCCAGTAGGTTGGCTTACTTCTTCTAACGCAAATACAACTTGTGCATTTAAGAAAGTTGCACCGTTATCTCTATCATATACTTCACGTTCGATATGTTTTACTTTAGAGATTTTATATTTAACGCCGTTCACCTCGATTGTTTGACCAACAGTTGCTTGAATGTCATTTGTCAATGATTCAAGACCTCTATCTGCTTCATCACGAGATAACGCAAATTTCGTGCCAGTTGTACCGACTTTAATCACTTTATCATTAAACTCATATTCAGTTTTTGCATTATAGACAAATGTTGATTGAGATGCTTCATCAGTAGCCTTGACGGTTACGTTGTAGCGCTCTGTAGTAATGTCTTTATCGCCTTCGTGAGAAGTGTTAGATTCTAAAGTGACACGTTTTACAGTGTATTGTGTACCGTTGAGTGTTACAGATTTGTCAGCTTCATATGCGTCAAGTGACGGCATTGATGATTCCTTATGCGGATCATATTCACCAACGATTACTTTACCGTTTTCATCCATCACAGTTACTCGTGTTTTAAACGTTTCTACGATTGGTTCTTCTTTAGGTTGTTCTACTTCTTTTGGCTCTTCTTTCACTTCTTTAAGCGTAATTGTATACAAGAAGTCTTCATGAGCACCTTCTGGCAGTTCTTGTTTATTAAGTTCTAAAGTACGATTTGCAACATTGTAAGTTTTACCATTTTCAACGATCGTATCACCTAAGTTAAAGATAGACTCTGCTTTACCTGCAGTTACTTCTGTGTCAATCTTATCACGAACGATTGAACCTTCTGTATTGATGAATCTAAATGAGATTGTTTCAGTTGTCGTTTTTAATATTTCACGAAGTCTTACGTCTAAATAAGTTTTTGCTTCGCCATGTTGATACTGAACGTCTCGAACTTCTGCATAACGTTTAATTGCTTCTTCAACGTGATATGCTTTATCGTTGACTGAAACGATGTCACCAACAGTGTATTTATTCCAATCTTCTAAGTAGTTTACAGGACTTTCATTAGTGCCTGTCTTCACTTCATGAATTAGAGTATTACTATTGTTGTCTTTCACAGTTACATTTGACTCAACAACTGGCTCATCTGGTAAACCCGTGTCTGGTGAAGCGTGGAAGTTGATTGAGTAAGTATATTGAGGACGACCGTCAACTTCACGGCGTTCTTTGTTGACAAGCATACGATCAATTTTATATACTTGATTTCCGTCTTTTAATTCACTAGAATTAGCTTCATTTGCAATCTCACTAATCATGTTGTCAATTTCTGCCTCAACATTTTGTTTCTTTACAACTTCTGTTGTATCAGCAGTATTCCCGATTTGAACTGATGGCACATCGATGTTATCACTTTCTCTTTCAATTTGAGCAGTCATACGAATAACTGCAGTCTCAGATTTCTCTGGTTGAGTTAATTCATTGATTGATGTTGATTTCTTTTGAGAAGCTTCGTCGGTCACTTTAGGCACTTCTTTCTGAACGGCTTCTACTTGTGGAGTTTGATCTTGTTCTTTTACTTCGTCAGCACTTACGACTGATGACGCTCCACTAATAATTCCAATTGTTAGTACGGCATGACATAAATGTTTGCCAATTTTGCGTAATAGATATTTTCGTTGCATAGTTTATGCTCCTTGTGTTAGTTTAGTTAATTGATAAGTTTATTATATAACATTTGCAAACGCTTGTAAATGTTTATTTACAAATAAAAAGTGAGACAAGACTAATGCCTCATCTCACAAATTCTAATAAAGATTATTTACTATGTGCTTGTTTACGTTTGCCAATGTAAATATATCCACCAGCAATTACGGCTACGACTGTAATTAATGTCAATCCGATCTCAGTACCAGTAGATGGTAATGCTTTGTTTGGAGTCTTAGTCACAACAGTATTTGAAGCTACTTTATGACCATTAACGATTAAGTCGTAAGTATTTTCAACTTTTTCGCTAGCTTTGATACGTTTCATACTGATTGTTACATCGATAGCGACGTCTTGACGATCAGCTACTTTTTCAACGAATTCTTTAGATAACTCAACTGTTAATACACCTTTGTCATCCTTGAATGTTGCAAATTTAGTGATGTCTTCACCAGCTTTAATCACTGAGCCATCTTTTAATTTGATGTCAGTTTTCGCAGTTACTTTGTTAATGTTTGTTAGACTATCGAACTCTTCATTGTAGTTATCTACTAATGATACGTCTTTCAAGTCGCCAATTGTTTCAGCTTTCATGATGTCAGCTGATAATACATAGTTAAATTCACTATCAAGTTCAATTGAAGAACCATCAACAGATTTGTCTCCAACTTTTACGTCTTTAACTGGTTTAAATTCAGGTGTTTTGTTACGTACTTTGTTTGTAACTGTCACACCTTTGTTGTTGAAGTCGATTTGTTTACCTTCGTTTTCGATAGTTCCATCGAAATTGTTGTCAACTTTCGCTTCAACTGTAATTGTCAAGTCTTTACCTTTTAATACGTAATCTTGTAAGAATGCGTTAGTATCTTTCGCAACAATAGCGAAACCTTCACCTTCAACTTTGTTGTCACCTAATACTTCAGTAAATTGTCCGAAGTTACCATCTTTAGTTTTGATGATTTCGAACTTATCAGAAATATCTTTGTCACCATCTTTAATAGTGATTGGTGTTTCTGTTAAATCTAACGCATCATCTTGAATATCATCGATGAATGCGAACAAGTTGATTGATTTTGCATCTGGTAATGAAATGTCTTTGTACTCTGCTAGAGACCACTTAAACTCGTAATTAAACACTGTTCCTTGAAGTAACGTCTTCTCGTTAATATCTTCTCCAGCTTTCTTCACAGATTTTTCTGGTTTAGGTACAATTACTTTATTTTCAACTGGTTTTGCTTCATGCAATCCTTGGAAGTCGATTTGCAATCCCTTGTTCACAATAGCAGTATTGATAATGTCTTCTTTTGGCAATGCTCCGATGTAAGCAGTTACATCAGTACCAGTTAAGATATAGTTTGTTGTATAAGCATCTTTATCTTTTGGAGTCCATGCAACAAATTTACCAGTTACTTTATCTTTAGCAATTTCTTTGATGTAGTCTGGAGCTTCATCAATTGATTCGTATACGTGACGTTCCATTTCGTCAGTAATATCTTTTGAACTCGCAACAACTTTGTTGTAAATTGTCAATTCAACCATATCTTCTGGAATGTCATCGATGATTGCTGGAGTAAATGGTTTTTCAGGTTTTGGCAACCCTTTATATGCATCATAATCTGCAGTTACTCCGTAACGAATCTCAGAACCTTTAAGAACTGATTTTCCGTCAATTACTAAGTCATTAGAATTATACGCGTGTTTCTCAGGTGTCACACCAATTGTTTCAACAGTAATCTCACCTTCTTGCTCAGTAACTTCTAAAGTAGGCACTTTAGCGTTATCTGGTAAGTGCAAGTTTACTTTAGCACCTTTACCGAAAATGTCAGCATACATATGAGCAGTACCGTCTGGATGAGCTTTATAATAAGCTAAACGATCTGCATCATGTTCACTACCTACAACAGCGTTACTATTACCTTGAGCTTCAGCCTCAGCTTTCGTATTAAAGAATTTTCCACGCCACGCGTTGTGTCTCCATGAGAATGATGACCCTTTGATTACTGTAGCAAACGAACCGTCCGGGATCGAACTTTCTTCGTTAAAAATACCAACATCCTCTGAGTCATTAATATTACCTCTATCTGCACCCATATCACTATATAAATCATACGTGCGACCGTCTACTTCATATTTCTGAGCCTTTAATGTATTTGATGGTACTAAGTCGATAATCTTGTTTGTATCGAATACACCAATACCTTGACCGTAGTCAATATCAGTATGCACAAATGACATTACCGATTCAACAGGTTGGTTATCTTTGTCAACAAACTCAAAATGTAAATCTACACCTTTAAGATATGCACTATACACGCCAAGTACACCTTTCCAAGACGGATCGTTCCATTTTGTTAACATCAAATAACCTTCAGTAGCGCTACGCTTTCCGCGAAACTCATTAATTTGTTTTAGCACAGTAATATCAGCACCTTGGAAGTCGAACTCTGGCACTGAAACGATAACGTCTACTTGACGACCATCTGTCGTATCTGCAACGTGAGTGATTTTTACTTTAGTCCCTTTAGGGTTTGCATCATCGCTAGACATATTATCATACGTAGCTTTCCATTTTCCATCACCAGACGTAGTGATCGTTTGTTTATCACCTACAAGTGGGATAAATTGTGAATCTTCGTGAACATACACACCATCTTTAAACGTAGTTGACGATTCGTCATCTACGAATACATGGATGTCTTTGTAATAATCTTGTGATCCGCGAGCTTCTTCATTAAATTTACCGTAAACACGAACTCCGTCTTTTTCGGCAAGTAATGGGAATTTCGCTTTAATTTCTTCCTCTTCTTCGAGGATACGTTTTTTCTCTGCAGCATTATGATTTACTGCATCTTGATATTCTTTAATTGCTGCTTTATTCTTTTCAGCAACTTTTGCTAATTCATCAGCAATTTCTTTCTTAGCTTTTTCATATTCTGCACCAGAATATACATGTTTCACTAACGGGTCCAATTTGTTAATTTTAACAGATTGGTCGCCACTATCTTTAATCTTTTGTGCGTCTGCAACTGATGCAACAACATCATCATTCTTCACACTATGGTATGAAGACGCGACTGTACTTGCTTTCTCATAATCATCTTGACTATTCGTTTGAGCGCCTACTAAAGGTGCACCTGTAGCAAGTAGTGCTGCAATCGTCATTACAGAACTTGTAATAATAGTACGTTTTTTCACGTGTGTTATCTCCTTTCGACGAGTAAATAATCTTTTATCTATTTATTATAACATGCACAACGCTCGATGTATACACTCGTTTACATTAAAATTAGTTTAAATCGCATAAAAAAAAAATAGACTACTCAAACGAGTAGCCTATTAAAATTATCAATTTTTCTTTTTACCTTTTAAGATTCCAAACCCTAGTCCAGAGAAGAATGTGCCTAATGCTGCAAAAGCACCTAATGATTCTACACCAGTGTTTGGTAATTTTTTCTCAGGTTGAACAGGTTGAATTTTTTCGTAAACATGTTCAATGTCTCCATTGTCTTTCTTACGAGTTTCGATGAACTTATATCCTTCAATATCTTTCTTAGGTTGTTCGCCGTCTTCGTTAGGAATGATTGATTTACCATCTTTGTCAATGAATGAAGTAACTGGTTTTTGCGGGTTTGGGACACGTTCGTAAACGTGTTCAACGTCCCCATTTGGTTTCTTACGAGTTTCGATGAATCGGTATCCATCAATGTCTTTCTTAGGTTGTTCACCGTCTTCATTTGGTCTTAATTGTTTACCGTCTTTATCAACAAACGAAGTAATAATACGTTCGTAAACATGTTCGATGTCACCGTTTGGTTTTTTACGTGTTTCGATGAATCGGTATCCATCAATATCTTTCTTAGGTTGTTCACCATCTTCGTTAGGAATCAATGATTTACCTGATTTGTCAATGAATGAAGTCACTGGTTTTTGTGGATCTGGAACGCGTTTGTATACGTGTTCGCGGTCTCCATTTTCTTTATTCACAGTTTTCACAAACTCATATCCGTCAATTGATTTTTTCTCTTGTAACCCATCTTCTTTAGGACGAAGTGTTTTGCCTTCTTCATCAACAAATGTTGTAATGAATTTTTCGTACACGTGTTCAACGTCCCCATTCGGTTTCTTACGAGTTTCAACGAATCTATATCCTGGAATATCTTTCTTAGGTTGTTCACCGTCTTCAGCAGGTTTTAACGGTTTACCATTCTTATCAACGAACGTTGTCACGGGTTTAATTGGATCTGGTTTACGTGTGTAAACGTGTTCAATATCGCCATTTTCTTTCTTGTCAGTACGGACGAATGTATATCCATCAATTTCTTTCTTTTCAACTAAACCATCTTCTTTAGGGCTTACTGTATTTCCGTCAGTGTCAACGAAAGTTGTAACGTTTTTATGTTTTTCTGGATCTTCTGGGGCAGGAATCACTTGTTTGTATACATGCTCGATGTCTCCATTTTCTTTTGTGTCAGTTCGAACGAACTCGTATCCATCAATTGCTTTCTTTTCAACTAAACCTTTCTCAGCTGGCAATAATGTATTTCCATCAACGTCAACAAATGTAGTTTTCAATTGTTCATAGACATGTTCACGGTCTCCGTTTTCACGAGTACGTGTTTCAATATATCTATATCCATCAATCGTTTTCTTGTCTTTCAATCCGTCTTCTTTAGTTGCAATCTCGTTGCCTTCTTTGTCGATGTAGAAAGTACGAATTTCAAGATTGATTAGCTGGTCCTCAACTTCACCTGAACCAGCAAAGCCTGTTGGTTGTTGAATTTCTTCAGCGTTTTCTGCAATACGGATACGAGAGCCGACTTCTGCAGTTGTAATGGCTTTTACGTCAGTCGTAAATGTTAATTCAACATTTCCGTCGGCTGTCACTTCCGTCGTTTCAGAAGCTTCGTCTTCATCAAACGTACCATTGTTATTGAAGTCAATCCAACCTTTGGCATAAACTTTATCTAAGCCGCCGCGATTTGCCTTGACGGTTACTTTAAAGCCTGTGTCAGTGCGTTTCGCGATTACTTTTTCTTCACCAGTTAATTGTGTAGCACCCTCATCAGCACTTGCATCTGCGTCGTCTGCAGTCCAAGGTTTAGAAGCGTCTGGTTTTGTGTCAGCATCTGGTCGAGCACTTCCTAAGTAAGGTTGTTTTACGTCAGTACCTGAACCGCCGTGTTTCATTGAGATCGCGTGACTCACTTGACCATAGCTCTCAGGAGCGTCCCCTAAGTCATTTAAAATAAACCCGATCATTGCATTTTGTCGTCCCATACTTGTTACGTAAATACCTACTTCAGAAGCGTTATCTGTTTTTACAATCGGAACCGATGGCGCGTGTGCGCCTTTAGTATTTGCAGAAATGTTTGGTCCAAACACGCCTGTGCCTAGACCAGAAGTTGTTTTATCTGGGTTTTGTACGAAACGCCAAGCATAAGGGTCTTTATAATGACGCTCCTCGTTCTCACGACCCTCAGTTAACCCCCAAAACGACCCGTAAGTTTTGAACCCATCTCGAGTTGTATAGCCCCAAAAGCCGTAATTTGAATGGTCTGTGCGATCTTGTAATAACTCTGCTAAATAGTCACCCACTAAGTTTGGTTTATATGTTTCCGCATGCCCTTCAGCATTATCGCGTTCCCATTCACCAATGTGTTCCCAACCTGTACCGTTTGTAGTAAAGATTGAAATCTCACCAGGGTTTGCTTCTTCGCCGTCAGCCATTACAACTGTTGCATTCGTTTCAACACCGTTTCTAATGACTTTTACTTCGAATTGCACTCCCCAGTCAGCTCCATCGTGAGTTGATGCTAAAGTTGTACGACGAGTACCTGTGTTGATGCCCTCATGTGATATTTGAGCGTAAGTGTCCATTTCTCGAGCAATTACTCGAGCTTCTTTGTCTAATTCTGGAGAAGTTAACTTACCAAAAGTTCCTTTGAACTTATTTGTCGCACTTGCGTCATAAGTTGCAAGTTCTTTCTCAGTTGCACCGCCCGCTTCTAAACGTTTACGGTAAACGTCTGAGGCGCGGAATGGTTTCAATGACTTTACAGTCAACTGAACAATATATCCGTCAGAAATTTCTTTACGATATACTGATCCTTCTTTAAGTGCTAACATCGCGCCAGGTGTTTCTTTAGTAACGACGGTGTAAGACTTATCAGAGTCGATCCATTTGTTGAAGTCACCGTTTTCTTTATATTTAATATAATCTACGTTTGACCACGCAGCATGATCACCGAAGTCAAGCCATAAGATTTGTTTATTCATCTGTTCTGCTAATTTCGGATCACTAAACCCTGGTTTTTCAACCTTAGATGTTGCAGTAGCATCTACAACGCTTGCATCAACACCACTTGCTTCTAAAGCGAAGACTGATTGAGGTGTAAATAATGCTGGAGCAGCTAGGAATGCAAGCCCTGCTGTCGCAAAAATTCGTTTCTTTAATTTCATAATTTGAATCTATCCTTTCGTATTGTTCATATATGATTAATTATAAACCACTTTTGGGCATAAGTACATATTATAATGTAATCGTCAACTCGTCTTGATTGAACATTTTTAACATGTCTTTCGCAATGTTCGCATCGAGTTCGTGCTCAGCGTTACCAGTGAACGTGATTGTCAAAGCGCATTTAAATGATTTTTCGTAGTCACGATAAGTAAGACATGTTGCCCACAATGCTCTTGATAAATACGGAAATTGAGGGTCGTCTCCATCTAATGCTTGAGAAGCAATTCCGTAAACAGTTGTACTTAACACATTATTTTCTTCTTCATATAAATCGGTGTCTTCGTAAAATTGATCTCGATAGCCAGATTCGTCGTCCCATTCAAGAGATTGTAAATGATTTACGGTTTCTAATATGAGGAACTCATACGAATCACCGTAGTGTTCAAACAATCTTTCTTTAATAGTCATCAATTCAGTTTCGTTTAATTTCATTAAAAATCATCTCCTTTATTACTGATTATACTATTGATGATCGACAATAAACACTGTTAATTTACTTGCGCTGTATGTACATGTAGGCGTAATATGATATTATCGTCAACAAAGGAGATGAATTTGAAAATGACAAAAGATTATACATTGCTAATTGGTAAGAAGTTCGGAGATCGAGAAGTTTTAGATATTACTAGAAAGTATAATGGAAAATGGAATGCAGCATTTGCTATTTGCAAATGTAAATGCGGAAGTATTGATGAAATACCGATGAATCAACTAAAAGCGGGGAGACGCTCACGCTGTCCGAAATGTGCAGAAAAAAATGAAAACAAGTCAACGGGTATTAGACATATCTCTTATGATAAAGCTAATGATGATTTTATCATTACAATTGAAAGAAACGGTCAACGGATCACTAAGCACACGAGAACATTAGATGAAGCGATTTTAATAAAGACGCAATTATTAAATCATTTCGAGAAATATGGTTGTTTTGAGGTTGAGAAATTAAAGGACGAACATGCGACTAGTAAATGTAGTATAGCTAACGTGAAAAAGAAATATAAAAAGAAAAGACGAGCGCTGAACCGTTATTCGCATTTAATCGGTCAGAAACTTGGAGATTGGGAAATTATTCACGTAAGTGAGCCGATTGCAAAAAAGCGCTCTCAGCGAGTTGTTCAAATGCGCAACAGTCACGACGAAACTCGAGAAATCATGCTTAAAAATGCATTAACGGCTTTGCAAAGAGATAGACGCAAACCGTATAGAACTAATACTAACACAAATATCAAAAATATTTCTTATAGTAAATGGTTAAAACGCTATCAAGTGCATATTATTCGCAATGGCGTTTTGAAGACAGGTAGCTCGAAAGATTTAGAAGAAGCAATTAAGATTAAAGAACGAATCTTAAAAGAATTCGAGAAAGAGAGTGTTGTAAATGGCTAACGATTATTCACAGTTCATTGGCAAGAAATTTGGAGATCGAGAGATCTTAGACATTGTTAAAAAGCAGACCGGTAATCAGATTCATACATTTGCAGTATGTAAGTGTAAGTGTGGAAACATTGACGAAATTCATTTTTCTCCGTTAAAATCTGGAAAAAGTCTAAGATGCTCGGAGTGCACCAAAAAGAATGCTAATTTGTCAACAGGTATACGAAATATTTCTTATGATCGCTTTTACGACAATTATATCATCACTATTGAGAGAAAAGATCAGAGAATTATTAAACACGCTCGTACGTTAGATGAAGCGATCTTAACTAAAGACTTATTATTAAAGCATTTTGATAAATACGGTAGATTCGAAATTGAGAAACTTGATGAGTCGTATTATACACAGCAGCCTAAACGTAAAAATAAACATAAATCTTATAACAAAAAAGATTATTCGTATTTAATTGGTCAAAAATTTGGCAACTGGGAAATAGTAAAGATTGATTCTTCTGATGAAATACAGTGGAATCAGCGTACTATTCAAGTTCGTAATATCATCTTTGGCGACGTTAAACATATTAAACTTAAATATGCGATACGTTCTTTAAAAAATCGATCAAACGCGTCAAAAGACGTAAATAGCAACACGAATCTTAAGAATATTTCATATCTTAAAAGCCGTGATTATTATCAAGTGTATATGTCTCGTAATAACATAAAGAAACAAGGTACTGCGAAAACACTTGAAGACGCAATCAAATTGAAAGAGCAATTCTTAAAAGAATTCGAAAATGAGGCGAGCAATCATGACTAAAGATTACTCACATTTAATCGGAGAAACGTTTGGAGAACTCACGATTTTCGACATTTCCGAACCAGATACGCGTCATCGATCTAGACGAAAAGCTGAGTGTTTGTGTGAATGCGGAAAATCTTGTTCAATTGATTTACAATCATTGTTAAATGGTTCTACTAAGTCATGCGGTCATGCAAGAGAATTACCAAAGACTCACATGAGATATGAAGCATTTGTCGGTCGTAAATTTGGCAAGTTGACAATTAATAAAGTGTTGTATGATGAAAATGCTAAGCGAGGTCATAAAGTACGAGCATTTTGCAAGTGTGATTGCGGTAACGAAATCGAAACAAACTTTTATACTGTGAAAAACGGATATAAAACTTCTTGCGGTTGTGAATATGAAAAAGTCTCACGTAATGATCTGCAATTGCAAGGCGTTGAAGTAACAAACACTGAAAGTCATTCTACTGGAATTCGTAACATTACTACGAATAACCATGGGTATCAAGTTCAGATTCAACGTTATGGCATTTTAACTAGAAAATTCGCACGAACTCTTGAAGACGCAATTAAGTTGAAAGAACAATTGATGAAAGAATACGAAGCAAAAGGGCTACTTCAATCAGCTAATCGACCAGATTTACAAAGTTTAATTGGTAAAACGTTCAACCACTTAACGATCATCAAGATTGGCGAACCTGATCGAAAACGAAGTCGTATGAGATTTGCGACATGTCAATGTGATTGCGGTAAAATCACAAAAACAAGATTGTCTTATGTAACGAATGGAAAAGTAAAAAGTTGCGGTCATATTCGAGGTAAGGTGAAAAGTAATGCGAATAAACCTGCTTTTAAGACGACGAAGCGTCATTCAACAGGCGTTCGTAACATTACTACTACACCTTATAATATGTATTGTGTTTCAGTAAGCCGTAATGGCGTCGAGAAACGTAAGTATGTAAAAGCGTTTGAAGAAGCATTAGAGGTAAAACAACAATTCTTAAAAGAATTTGGAGAAAAATAAGAAAAGGTATGTACATGTATGCACGTGCATATATAATAAAATTATAAGCACAAAGTAGAAGGAGAGTTCACATGAACTATAAAGAAGCATTAAAGATTTTAGGGTTTTCTTATACACATTTTAGACGATTGATGTTAGCAGGTTTAATTCGACGTGAAAAATCGCCTGTGACAAATAGATACGTGTATAATGTAGAAGACATTATGAGAGAAGCAAGTAAACGTGATAGAGATTTAAGTCGTAAAGTATGTTTGGTCAATCCTGTAAACGTAAGTTTAGCAGATGGATCTTTATATACAATTACTGAGAACGATCAGAAAGCACTAAGTGCTTATAAAGTTGTCGAGAAAATCGTAAAAGATGAATTAAGTGAAGTCGCATATTTTGACGAGCGCGATCTCGCGCCGTTTACAAAAGGTCAATTTGCAGATTTTTGTATGTTACATGAATGTGCGTTGACACACTTAACTAAATAACTAACGAAAAGAACGTCTCTCAATGACGTTCTTTTTATTTTGCTCAGTAAATCTCCAGTATACGCTATGCAATTATCAATTTATAATTGTCTTATAAACGATCTGAAAGGAGATTTAACATGTTAATCTTAAGAAGTGAACAAGATGTGCCAATTTCTATTCGACACATTGCACATTTGTTACAAAACTCATCTACAAGAATTAAAGTTGTATTACTCGAGAATACAAAAGATACACCTTATTACGATTTAGCAACTGATAAGTTGCATATCGTTCAATCATACATTTTCGAACTAAAACGTTTAGGCGACGAAAATAGTTTCGACTTTGGAGCTTATCAACGTCATGTTCAAACAATTCAACAAATGTATATGTCAACATATGAAGAATTAGTGAACGACAGCTCTGCAGAATTCAGAGCAATTCAAGAAACTAAACCTGACGTATATCAAGAATTATTAGAATTATACGCAAGTGAATGGGCTCGTAATTTTAACGATGAAATTCAAATGTCGTCAATCAATCGATTAGAACGTTTACAAGAATTAGTAAATGCTAAGTCATTATCGGCAATTACTGGTATTTTACCAATCGAAGGTTGGACTGCGAATGAGTTTATGCTATCTGCGATTCAATCGTTCGATTTATTTAAAGACTTAGAAAATACGTATGTATCGCTTCGCACATCTAAAGGTACAACTGCTCAAACTCGTGAAGAGTTTGTAAAACTATATTTAGATGATGAGATCTCAAATAAATATGAAGAATTGATTACGACTTTCTTATTCGAAGAACGTAAACCTGAAATGATTGAGAAATACAACGAAATTTTCATCCCAAGTGATGAAGTAACGATTTTAATCGCAAACGTAGATCCTGTTATTACAGGAGTAATGAAACGTGGCGGCGGTGCTAAATTAATGAAAGATCATTTAGCAGAAGTACTTGACAAATTCGTTGAACTTGATAATGACAATATCATTGAAGAATAAAATAAAAAAAAAGCTTAGATGTTTTGTCTAAGCTTTTTTTATTTTATTGATGTTTTGCTCTTTTGACTGCTAAGTCAAGAAACTCGTCTACTTGTTCGTGAGATGTGAAGCCACGTTCATCTTCTACAATGTTATGTTTACGATAAACTTCTTTCACTTGATCAGCATTTACAATGTTTGAGTAAGATAACTTCGCTTGCAATTGTTTAAATTTATCAGTCATTTTATCGACTCCTTTATCTTGATAAATCTATTATAAACCTCACACGAGTCAATGTACATAGCGAACATAAGTTGTCGACGTATGTACATACACTGTACTTATGTTATAATTTAGTTATTGAAACGGAGGTCGTTAATGATGAATAACAAAGTAGCAAATAGAATTGGCTTAGGAATGCTTATTGTAAGCGTTATCTTATTTATTGGTTTAGCAGGAAGTTTAGAACTTGATACAATTACACTTACTGAGTTTTTGACACTCGGAACACTTTACGTAGCGCTTGGCGCTATTGGAGTATGGATTGTTCAAATGACAGGTTTTAAAGGGGTAAACTAACATGACAAACGATTTAACAAAAGATATGTTTATTGAATTATTACATACGTTTAAATGTGTGCATAGTGTTTCACTATTCGATAACGCGATGGTCGTCACTTGTGTAACGCCGGCAGGAATTATCATTTATTCTATTTATGAAGTCGACGGTCAGACTAAAGTATTGCGTCAACCGTTCTTTAATAATAGACCGTTAGAACCTAATGAAACAGATCTTGATACTTATTTAGAGATTTGTAATTTATTGATTGATGACTTTAGTGCATTAGATGATGTAATTGAACTTGCGGAAGCGCTTGAAGAGAGTGATGATGAATAATGGCTTATACGTTAGCAGATTTACGGTTGATGAATAATAAGTCGTATCGCGATATTTGCGAATATCTGAAGATGAACATTCGTTCATATCGATCTTATGAGGGTCGGAATTATATTCCGAAGAAGTACTTGTTAAAATTACTAGCGTATTACAACGTATCCCTAAACGACATTGATCTAACACCACACACGGCGTTTAGTTCTCGAGGTAAAGAGCGTAAGTATTTATCGTTTGACTTAAAAAGAATACGAGAGTCGTTACAATTAACTCAACTAGAGCTTAGCGAACAACTTGGCATTTCGCAATATTTAATTAGTGAGATTGAACGATTAGGTACATGTAAACCTGAGCATTACGAACTATTATCAGAGTTTGTCACATAACACTGTCAGAATTACAATCATCAACTGATGCAAATCATTGATGACTTAGAAAAACGAGTGAAACACTTAGAAATGATGATTACATCACGATGAGTGTTTCACTCGTTGTTTTTATGTCTAGAAACATCACCAGATGCATGACGTGATGTTTCTAGACACTTGATAATCATTTAATATATTTATATTAGATGAGTATAAAAGCCCATCTACATACCGAGATCATCATTTAAAAAGATTGTTACTCATTGAACGCATGTTCAGTTTGTAACAATCTTTTTTGATTATATCGTCAATTGTACATTAATTTGAGTTTGATAATTTCGATAAATCGCAAATTCCGATTCTAAAAGCGATTTCTCAATTGCCCTTTGAATAATTGACATCAAATACACTTCGTCAATGTTTTCTAATAAATGATCTAGGTAATCGTCGTTCGATGTCGTAATCACCAACTGAGCTGAGTAATGTGCGTGAAGAAGATCACTATCAAATTTCAATTCTTGAAATGCAAGATTGACTGTGACATTAGCATTGTCAACTTCAGTATTAAAAATCGTTTCTTTAATTTCTTGCAAAGCTTCAGTTGTGATGTTCGTGTTCGCCATTGCTAAGTATTGCTGATGAGCGTAGCCGAAATGTAAGTCATTGAAGAGTTGATTGATGATACTCATTAATTCACCATTTTGATCAGCAAGTTCTAAACCTGTTTCTAATTGAAATGCTGTGAACTTGATTTGATAGTCTTTTTCGAACATAAATAATCGTTTCAATTCTATCACCTACTTTTCGATTGGAATTAGATTGATCTTAACAACGACTTCGTCTTCTTTATTCTCAAGACGCACTGTTTCAAGTGTGAAATAGTCTTTGAAGACTGCATTCACCCATTCTTTAAATGTTTTCAAACGTTCGTCATCATTAGATCCATCAACTTCTTGTTCATTAATGTCAACATCAAGAACGATTCGTAATTCAAATGGGTTTAATTCTACATCAAAACGATTTACTTTACAATAGTTTCGTTGTTCTAATTCTACTCTGTCGAGCATGATCGTTTCCATCAATTTTGCGCGACATTGCCGTGCAATGTTTTCAAGAACTTGGCGATCATTAATTTCGTAATCATATTTGACTTCGAAATGCAACTCTAGATCTTTAACGTTCATCAACTTATGCCTCACTTTCAATTGCTTCAAGAGTCATGGAGACTGGAATTACGTCATCAAATTCTCCAAAGAATGTTGTGTCTCCTGTATAATAACCACTTGTAAGCACTTTAATTACACGCTTAATAAATTCATCTTTAGCTTGTTCTGGAGAATCATATTCTGCATCGTCAATTTCCGCGCTTATATAAAATTCTGATATGCTTCTAATGATAGTATCGAATCTAGTAATGTTATAATGATACAATTGTTGTATCTCATGAGACGCTTCAACCAGTTGCTCGTCAATATCACCTTCACAAGCATTAAGAGCAGAAGACATCATGTCTTCTTGTGAATAACCTTTTGAAAGTAATTCTTCAACAGCATCGCTGTCGTCGATGTTAAAATTTGTTTTCAATTTAATCGTCAAGTCTTCTAATTTTATCATGCTAATAAGTCCTCTCTATACGTAAATTATTGTTCTGCATCTAACTCTTCAAACGCAACATACACTGATGCAGAGTCTTCAAGTTCTGAGAATCGAGCATATGATGAATGCTCGTGTTGCGTAAGCGCTTTAATCACACTTTCAATGAATGTATCTTTGTCACAGTCTATGTCTGCATCAAGATACACGTCGGTAATTGGATAATCGATGTCAATATGTGCTTTTGTGATTGTGCAATCATATTTCAAACTCTCTAATTCTGATTTTAACGATTGTTCAAAATCTTCAGAGCATGACTCGAATAGCATATCACGAATCTCGTTGTCGTTCAAACGATGGCTCTTTAATTGTTCAAGAGCTTCTTCTTCAATGTGGTAATGTGTTTTTAATTGAATGTGCAAATTTTCTAGTTTTGTCATCTTCAAAAGTCTCCTCTCATTCTTCATAATAACCTATGCATCAAACATGTACACCTAATACTTCAACTGAGACTAACATCATTGTCAAGTCGTTTCGTTTACCATAAACAGTATAAATTTGATACGGTTCATGAGTAATTGTTCTTGTGAAACTGCTAACGAACATTTCTTTACATGTTTGTAGCGAGTCGTAGTCATTCTCGTCTAGTTCTACATCAAAAGTGAGTGTTGTCGTTGGATAGTTGATGTCAATCTTGTCCACTTCGATCGAATAACAATAATCTCGTTGCAAACAGTGTAACGATACACCGATTTTATATTCGATCTTTGATGTGTTCTGTTCGAACAGTTCTTCAGTAATGTCATTGGTTGTCAAACCTTCTAACTTTAACTCGTTGAGAACTTGATCGTCAACGTGACAACTTAATTTGAGCTCGGCACAAATGTTTCGTAGTGTAACCATTGTTAAGTTCCTTTCTAAACTAAACGTTTATAAATATTGCTCAATCGCATGTTTAATTGTCATCTGATACACATCAATGTCGTAAATGACGTCAAACATAGAATAGAGCTTTGTCTTTGCTTCTATAAGTTTAGTTGAAATTGCTGTCTCGTCAACGTTTAATTGATCTGGATCGATATTAAATGAGTCAGTGTCTTCGTAGCTTGCAGTGAGTCGGATTGCGCATAACTCGAGTTCGTCTTCATCCCAATACTGACCATCTAAATTCACAGTCACTTTGCCGTCTTTTGTATGTTCTCCGCCTTCGAAAAATTGAATTGTTACAGAAGTAGAAGGCGCGTCGTTATTAATGTATTCGTCAACAAACATTTCAGGTTGAAAATCTTCAAGTCTTAGTTCTATTTTAATTAAACCATCTTCTTCTGTTGCAACAGGTTTTGCATATTTAATATTGTCAAGACCTTTGTTCTTAGAAATAATGTCAGCTAAAACGATTCCTTCTACAACAGTCGTTGCTTCGCGCTGCAGTCGAACATTAAAATCACGAATCATTTCTTCGAGAATATTCATCAATTTTTCTTTAGCATCTGGAGCTAATAGTGGGTTATATTCCGCCATTTCGTTCATATCTATAAAGTCTCCTTTGTCTAATATTTATAAGACTATAATAACATGTTTCACATGATTAAAACACGTATCAATTACTGTTGATTGTCGCATAAAAAAAAAATACACTAGACGAATCTAGTGTATCTTGAGAAAAGAAAAATAAAAAAATAAAATAAAGGAGGTTCATCCACATTGCATGACCAATGTAAATTATTTTCAACAATAGGAGGTTAACTATTGTCATGTAAGACATTTCCGTACCTTACATTAATGATTATAATTCGTGCAGAGTCGCATGTACATAGGTTAATGAAAACTTTTTCAATCTTTTTGAAAAAAAAAGCGTATGTTAATACGCTCTTTTGACTAAATATGTTCGATAGTGTTTTGCAATATCTCGACCTGCTTGACCCGCAAATTTTCTTAAGATTTTTTCTTCAATCTCAGGTTGTTCACGTAATACTTCTTCAACGATGTCTTGAACAACGGCTTTAATCACAGTACCTGTGTTTTGCTCCGTTGGTTGAATTTCTCCGTGAGACATGACGTTCTCAACACGTTGTAAAGTTGCACGTTCTTTAATTGAATGTAATACTGCCATCTCAGCAGGAGTGTGAATCTTAGATGGTCGAGTTGGTGAAACAGGTTGTTTCTCCATGAATTTCTCATATTTAAATTTAATGATCGGAGTCGACAAGCCTGCTTCACTTAGCACGATTCGTTGGTTAGGTGCAAACACTTGACCTTCTGCGTCACCACCGAATGCTGAAGCACGTTCTTCAGATTCTTTTAATAAATTGATGAGTGTATCTTTCTTAATAAACGGTACGACTAAATGTTCTGGAAGAATGCTACGCATTTCGTCAGGCGATAATAATACACCGTTTTCTTCGTCGAATGATACTAAAATGTTGAAGAAACTAATTGCTCGCTTTTTCTGATTATTAATGTCGTACGTCATTGTATTTACTTCGTCTCCAAACAACTCACCATAAAAATGCACTTGCGACACTCGATTATCATCAACAAGTTTCTTCGCTTGTTCAGCCCAATAACGAATTTGTCTACCCGCGTTGTTGACAAAGTTTACAAGTGTAACCCATGGTGCTACTCGTTTTTCTTCATCGGTTAATGCTAATGTACGTTTTGTGACTTCGATATTGCCATAGTTGTCAACTACAATTGAAATATTTGCTCCGTGAATCTTTTCTGTTGCGATATATTCCACATCAAATAATTGCTCACGATCTTTAATTTGTGCTAAAGAATAGTGATTTGTTAGTGATGGATATTTGATAATGTTCATTCGTTATCTCTCCTTTACAATACACATTGTATCACAAAGTTCATACATGTACATACATAATAAAAAGACGCATCCGCAGACACGTCTTTTGACAATTAATTTTCGTTATGTTTAAACCCTACATAGATCGCAGCGATTAACACGAATACTCCAGCAATCACCGTAAACAATGATTGTGATGTACCTGTGTTTGGTAATACCTGTGTTGACGGTTGCGGAGCAACATTTGTTACAGGTTTTGGTGACTCAGGTTTTTCAGGAGTTTCTGGAGTTTCAGGAACTTCTGGTTTTGATGATTCTGGTTTCTTTGGCTCCTCAGGTTTCTTAGGTTCTTGTGGAACTTCAGGTTTTGGAGTTTCTGGTTTCTCTGGAGTCTCAGGTTTTTCAGGAGTCTCAGGTTTTTCAGGCTTTTTAGGCTCTTCAGGAACTTCTGGTTTTGGAGACTCAGGTTTCTCTGGAGTTTCAGGAACTTCAGGTTTTTCAGGTTCAGTTGGAATCTCGATGTTAGCACCATCTGCTTTACCGCGACCGCCTACTAATGAAATGTGAGAACGATAGTTATCGATCTTAATTCCATTGTCAGCTGTCATCCAAACTGCGTTGATTGGGTCAGTTGATAACTTCACAGGTGTTAATAAACGTGTACGGTATTCTAAGTATAACGTTCTATTGAACGTTTTTAGTTTCATATCGAACCCGCCAGCTTGCACGTGGAAGCTGTCAATGTAGGCTTTGGCGTCAGTGATACCTTTCCAGTTCACAACGTCTTCAATAAAGAATGCATTCATAGAACCTTGAATGTATTCTTGATCTTTTGTCCAACGGTCTTTGATAACTGTGTTCGTCAATGTTTGGTGATCAAAGTTTGCTCGAACAGTCCAACGCATAATTTGCGCGTCTTCTTTGGCTTGCGAACCCCATTTAGCTAACATTTCGCCAGGCGTTGGTCCAGTTTCTTTGTCTAATGTAACAGATTTCTCTGTACCGTCGAAGTTTAACGGCACTGTTTCACCTGGTTTTACTGCATCAGTCCAAGCTGCATCGAATTCCATTTTCATATGTTTATTCAATGGTTTACGTGTAAACACATCATTAAACACAGTTACGACAGTTCCTTTTTCTAAGTCAGTAGAAGCATGTCCTACTACTTCGTCATCAGAACTTTTTACATCGAAGTCAAAGTTTGTTTTAAACGTTACTTGCTTTGGCATCGTTAATGTAATTGTATCACCTGGGTTTACTGCAATGCTATCAGGAATTTGAATATCGTTATATTGAACTTTAAACCCACCGTACTTGCTCTTACCGCCGTCGAAAGTTAACTTTACGTCAGGGTTTGTAACAGTAATGTTTGTTCCCTGTTTTTCAACTTTCGTGTCAACTGTATTGTCAACTAATTGAACAGGTTCAATTGCTTTTGTTTCAACAGTTGTCGTTTCAACAGTTGTTGGAGCAACAGTTGTTTGTTCTGCTTCTACAGTTGTGGTTACATTTGAAACTGTCGTTTCTGTTGAAGACACAACTTCATCAGCAGAAACAGAATGTGTTGCTGCTAAAGATGCTAGTAAAAGCGCACTTGCTGTAATAGTTTTTAATTTCATATCATAACCCCTTTATTTATTTTTCCTTATGAGAATATAATAACACATTTCACAATCATGTACATACTGTTTTTCAACATTTTTTCACTTAAGATGCAAATTATTAATGACATTTACTAAAGAACTCATTGAGAGTATTTATGTTTTCTTCTCGCGTATCGTCTTTCATCATCACTTTGTCGACGTCAGCATATTTGATGAATATATGTAATTCACGATCAGAACCTTGTTCTACAACTCTATCTTGACCGCGCTTATCGACACCTTCGACGCGCTCCCATGGTCGAGTATGTATTTCCATTTTCGTCACTTGAATATGCGTACATTTGTCAGCTAAACTTTGTGAGATTTCATGTTGTGGATCTTGTAAAATCTTTCTGACGCACGCAGGTGAACGACCGTTTCGTAAGTATTCAACATGAATCTGACCATCTCGTGCTAAATCAAGAAAGACGTCGTCTACAACTGTAATCACATATGTAAACTCGAAGTCTTTAGGTAATTTAGTATCACGAGATAATAAATGCATTTCCTTCTTAATTTTCACTAATTCTGTCTCACGATCTCGCTTATTGTTTCGGTAAGTATAATAAGAACGATCTGAGACGTAAACTTTTACATAGTCTTTGCCTGTCGGATAGACGTGTTGAAGTTTATATGTTGTATTGCTATAGCGTACTTTATGGTATTTGTTCAAATATCGTAGTTTTAAATTTGTCATGAATTGACTAAATGTCATGTGTGTAACCTCCTGTTATGTTACATTGCGTCGAATTTAAATAAATACAAAGTCTTTCCGATACAGAACTGAATGATTAATACTTCATTTCCGCGTATCTGATTTGCGACAGCTTCAGTTGAACCATTCGCTCGACTTGTATTATCATATGAGCCTTGATCGTTAATCGGCGTTGACGCACTCGACGTTAAGACGTAATTACGAGCGTTTCCGTTTGCGTCGTGCACTGTCACAACAGAACCGTACTCGAGATTAGCCGCGAATGGGCTCATCACGCCAGGGTTATGACCCGCAATATGCGTGCCTTGACCGTCATAAACGTTTAATGGCGAGCCAATTGCACCAATTCCGCCACCGTCAATGTAATTTGATAGTGCATGAATGCCCTCCGGTTGATAAATATTTGATGCAAATACTGGACCGACATCGAAGTATATACCTAGGTATTCAATCTGGTTATAATGAGTTTCTTTTACAGGTGCAGAAGTTATAGGTTCAACAACTGTTTGTTGTGCAACTTGTTGCGTCTCTAAGACAGTTGTTTCTTCTGTTTGTGGCACCTGAGTTGTCGTTTCAGTTGTTTCAGTTGTTGTCTCAGTCGTCGTCTCAGCTATAGTCGTTTCTTCTGAAGACCATTCGATTGTAGTACTTTCTAATTCACTAGAAACGCTTTGAAGTTCTTCACTTGTATGATTATTATTTGCTAAAATTCGATTAGTCGTGAACCCTCCCACTACTAAAATTCCTAATGCAGCAATTGCTGCGCCTACTTTGCGTTTGTCTAAATTGATAATTATCGTTCCTTTCGTGCACATTCTTTAATGAATGCTCTTCCTAATTTAATGATCACTATTACGATCACACATCTTACGATGAATGTAAACATTATTTTCTCCACCAAACCTTTACTTTATTTGTCTTCGACAAATCATTTATCTCATGAGCGGCTTTTGTATTTGGTAATCGTTTGATAATCTTACTTAATTTCACTTTTCTAATTTCTTTGAAATAAGCTTCTAATTTCTGAGTGCCAATTGTACCAATCAACAAGATAAACACAATTGCAAGAAATGCAAAACCGATAATTGCTCTATGAGCGACACCAGCCCATACTTCTGCGTCATCTGCAATATAAAGCAGTAAGTTCATCTAAGCACTCTCCTTCTTTCGATATAACTCGACAAATTCTCGTCTTGCTTTTGTGTCATCAGTCATTGATGATCTGTATTTCTGTTCAAATTCATTTTCTGTTGATCTATCTTCACTAATTTTCGATTTAAACAACGCTACAAACATGACTAACAACAGTATACTCGTTAGCATAGCAACCATGCTTCCATCACCAATTGCTTTGATAGTCGAGTCACTCATCGACATCACACCGATGCGTCCAAGTAGTGCGACGAATAAAGAAAAGCATGACGCAATGAATGTGAAAAAGCACGCGAGAATCATAATAGTAAAGAAGTAATCAATAATTATTCTTTTTCGCTTCATCTTAATACGCTCCTTTCTTTTAGTTTGATTAGTTCTAATCTAGATTTTGTATTCGCACTTGACGAGTCTATGTATTTCTGTTCGAACTGATCTTCTTTCGATTGAGTTTCACAATTGTCACGATTATTAAGCATTATTTGTAAAAGCGTAAAACTAACTAGTAGTAATGACATACTTACTAATGTGTTAATGAAACTTGAGTTAACAATGCTATTCGACGTATGAGCGAGCACTGCTGATACCATAAAGCCACCTGAAACAATCGTTGCAGTAAAACTCGCTAGAACAACCGTCAGCAGCAAAAAGTCAATTAAAGTTTTTCGTTTACTCATATCAATAACCTCTTTCTTGTAATTTAATCAGTTCTAATCTAGATTTTGTGCTTGAATCATTACTTAGCAAGTACTTTTCAGAATATTCTTTCTCTCGAGCATCTAGACAGTTTCCAAGCATGATGCTCCAGCATCCAGCAATGAGCATTATTCCAAGATTCATCAACGAAACCCACATTGCATGATGACGTAAAAATAAGAAGGCGTGCCGAACAACGATCGGTAACTTTTCAATCGATCTTTCACGCATGAATATAGTACTAATTGTCACTATTATTAAGGCTAGATTAGTAAGAGCAATGTTATCAAGAATATTTTCAGTCTTTGTCATTTCTCTTTGCATACTAACACACCTTATCTTTCTTTTTAATCATTAAAGTTTCTAGTCTAGATTTAGTAGAAGTGTTTGATGAACTAATATACTTATATTGATGTTCTTTTTCTCGTTCTTCGACATTTGATCTTCTTATACTATTGATAAAGTCTAACATAAATAGAACAATGCCGACGCCTATCGCAATTCCTATGACAGTAATAATTGGCATAACGATTGGCATTAGGTTATCAATTGCTTCTTCTACAGTCGCACTTGCAAATAGTTGAATCATCTTTACACCTCTTTCTTAATGTCACTTAATTGTTGCGCTTCTTCACCAACTCTTGTACTTTGATGGTTATACTTATTATCGAATTTATATCTTAAAAATTTTTGATGTTCCATTTGTCTTTCTTGTTCGTTCAGTCTTGCTCTACGCACTGTTCTTAACATTGGCCGACCAATGCTTATATACAGCAGTGTAAGAGCAATCATTGGCGTGAAGATCATCAGCATTAATTCCATAAGGCGTTCGAGAGCGTGATGAACTTCGTAAATGTCTAACATAGTTGTAATCATTCTATGACCTCTTTCTTAAGTTCTTCTAGCTGTGATACTTCTTCACCAGCTCTTGTGCTTTCTAGATTATATTGATTGTCAAATTTATATTGTAAAAATTCTTGACGTTCTAATTGTTTAATAGCTTCTGCTCTATCATGTCGATACTTTGCTTTTAATAGTGGTTCAATTATATACACGTAGACTATCGCCAGCACTAACATGAAAGCACTAACGATTACCGCTTTTTCCATCAATTCAATTAATGGATATGTTGTCTCTTCAATCATTTCACAACCTCCTTCTCTTCAGCAAGCCGTTTTAATTGACTCTCTTCAATCTCAGATTTTGTCACTTTCGGCGCAACTGGAACTTTGCTAGACTTCTCTGATCGAGTGTTAGAACTTGACGACACTGGACGTCGAACCAAATAGATTATCACTCGTAAAAGAGCCATGAATATAGCAAAGAAAAGAATAAACGTGATTAACGCACTAACTGTGCTCTCAGTAAAATTTAATATCATTTGTTCATTCATTGCGTCACCTCTTTTTCTGATTGTTCAAATTGCAACTTAGCTTTCGATTCGTCGACTAGCTGTTTTTGTTTATATTTCTTCACTTTCGGTACTTTCTTCGGTTTATTTAGACTATGTAATAATACTTTTGAGCCAAACGTTAACAGAAGCGCGATGACAAGCACTGGCATCATTCGCATAATATTTTCCATAGTTCTAATGACATTTGCGTCTTTCATCGCGTTGTCAACTCCTTAATCTCTAAGCTTGATTTTGTCCGCTATCTTTCGCGTCGTCACTTGATTGAGCGCTATTTTCAACGACTTCTTGTTCTGAGGCTTCCTCAGTTTTGACGATGTCATTATCGATGCGCTCTTCGTCGTCTGATTTTCCAAAGATTGCTGTAAATACAACTTTAATCACAAGTGCAATTACAATAAGGATTGCAAGCATCATAATTAAACCGCCGATGATTAGCATTAGAACTATTTGTTCCATTCCACCAAAGAATGGGTTATCTGGATGAATATAAGTTGTCAATCAATCTCATCTCCTTTATACGACAAAATCGTCATGAGCATGTGTGTACCCATGACGTCGCCGTTAGTCGTTAAATACTTCGTCCACTTTAACGTATAACTCAGTTCCATCTAAATATGGTTCGTAACAAATAAATTGATGTAATTCGTTATTGATGATATAAGCAGATCGCTCTGCTCTACGCACTAAACCATCAAAGTAGATTTTACTTGATAATTGTTTTGGATCTACAATTACTGTTGGTGGTAATGTTAATTCGACACCGTTCATATGAGTTAGAAACGGTTGCGGAATGTGTCGGTTTGGACCAACGAAGTGTTCTTCTTGTAATGTAACTGTCACAGGAAATTTATAATAAGGTGTTTGAACGTGAATCACATCACCTTTTGTAAATACATATACTAATTTCCCGTCATGAGTAATTTTCTTTAATTTCATTTATTCTTCTCTCCTTTGTTAATCGACGTAATGCAATACATAGTTATAAGCTCTTTTAGCTGACTCGTTAGTGACAACGATTGACTTTCCACTAGTTAAATAAATCGTGCTCATAAGAAGATCGATCCATTCAATCTTTTGCGCTTGAACTGCGATTCTTCGAGGGCTAACTTCATTATACAGTTCTAGTTCGATAAAATTAGTTTGCGAATTCATTGGTGACCTCCTTGATATTCATTAGATTAATTGTATCATCGACGGCTCAGCATGTACATCATCAGCGTCGATTCGTGATAAACGTTCTTGCACTTCTTTAAGTGATTTCTCTGTTACAGTTAAATAAAGATCGTCTGACATACGAATTACTGACTCTGTGATGTTTACCCACTTAATTTGATCGATGTTTATAAGAATCTCTTTGATGTCGGGACCAGAGACTCGTTCGACAAGCATGAATTGAGATTTTGACTTTTGCATATGTAAATCTCCTTTACATTAAAATTGAATCATCGGTGACTCATCACGTTTAGGCTCGTTAGAACCTACCAGAGCTTCTTCTAGCGCCGTCATAGATTCTCATGTTATTTGAGTAACGACAGTTTTATCTAGGAAATATACTTTTCCAAGCGTCGCTTCAATATAATCAATGTTATCGACTCTAACGATCACTTTAGCAATCTTTCCATAGTCGTTGAATCTTTCTATACTAACAAATCTAGGTATTGATTGAATATACATATCATTAATTCTCCTTTAATCTAAATAATAATTTTGTAATAGAACTTTTGATAATTCTTCTAATGATTTTTCTGTTAACACATGTATCATGCTCTGTTCACCCCTGTTAAGTGTAGTGTTAACAATCCCAATACCATTGCAATCATAAATAATGTTGACCCAATAATCTTAGAATCATCATCTCTCGCATTACTCATAATTGCACCACTTGCAAGTGCACTGAATGCGGAGTTTGTAAGACCGATCGCAATAATAAACACTCCGTATAACGTGTTATTATTTAAATGCAACATCATCATAATAATATAAATCATCAAGTTTCCAGCAATCCCGCTGATGCTCGCAGTGAGCATCGAACGTTCAAATACTGTTACTAATGTAAGTCGACTAAAAGCGACTGCTAATAAAGATACAACTACTAATGTTACGTAGTTCATATTTAAGCTTCCTCCGTTTTCTCAGTGCTGTCATTCCAAATGAATAATGCACCGATTGCATTAATGATATAAAAGATATATTTACCGACATTCGCGAAATTCCCTTGAACGAACGCTTTTGCTAATTGCACAAGGTTATACACAAACCAGAAATGATATTGATTTGTTAGTTTAAATGCATTTAACACGTTTGCGACAATTGATAATGCAAATGCAACTGTTGTCACATACGCTAATGTATTCATTTGACCGCCATAACCAATCTTATTTGTATAATAAGAGAACACAAATGCAAGAACTGTTGTCACGCTCATTATCGTCATCAAGTTGCGTTTAGACATTGTCTTCGCTTTACCTTCAATTGAACTTTGCCAAGACGCGATGGCGCAAGTGTAAATGACAAATGTTACTGGATAAGTAATAATCGCGGCTTTATTCCCTAAGATATAATCAATAGCGCCAGATAACGCAACATTAATGATTCCGAAGACATTGCCTAAGTTACTAATTCGACCCGTTAATCGAGTTGATACCATTGAGAAACCTACGTTAATGACTGAGATTAAACCTAGCGGCACATAGGCTGCCCACCAAGCGTCTACGTAGGTGCTTAATTGTGTCTTTAAATAACCAGACATGATTGCAATTCCTACTACTAATGCAACTCCGAACCAGTCGAAGTATTTACTTTCTGCAAATTGTTTTAGTTTTGTTTTCATTATTCATTCTCCTTTATTTCGTACTTACATTATGATTATATTCTATTCATCAATTATGTACATACTTAAAACGCGTATATACCTGCTTTTCTAAAAAAAAAGACGCATCCGAAGACACGTCTTTTGATCATTAGAGTGTAAACAAATCTGTAAAGTCAGAACGACTTACATTAGTGAAGTCGAATGCACCTTCTACTTGTTCTTCTACAACATCAATTCCGACAATTCGAGCGAACTCGACTAGTGACATTGATGTGTCAATAGAACGTTGGATAGAATTTGCCATTGCAGATTGTAGTTCTACATTTGGAATTCGAGAGTTTGTGACAAAGTTTGTTAAGACAATCTTGTTGTCAACACATGCTGCGAAAGTTGATCCGTTAGTGACTTCTGCAGGGTTAAATACAAATCGGTGTAAAATGTGTTTAGACTCTTGAATCGAACGTAGTTTTTCACTATTTACTTTGCCATCACCGATGATGACATGAATTTTATCGAGTTGTTTAGCAGAGCTATACACACTCATGTTTAATAAGATGACATCATCTGCAATTTGTCGATTAATTTTCACATACTCAGCAGCCAAACCGAATGCATTTACTGAAATCATATCACCTGAGTGAGTCATTCCTGATGCATGTCGTGAGTTCCAACCGATATGATTCCCGTTTGCACTAACTGCATGCAAGTCGATGTCGACATGCTGGTGTGGATGATCTCCAGCCCAAGCGATACCGAATTGCAATTGTTGGTTATCTCCATCTACTTCATAAGAAGTATACATTGGATATTCACCAACAAAGTTCTTCATAGAAGTTGGCATCTTCACATCAAGACCTTTTGGCAAGTACCATTTTTGATCTTTAAATTTATCAGCGTAACGTTCGCGCATTTCACTTTCAACAAACACACGACGCATTGAGCAATCTGCTACTTTTCGATTAGATACGTCTTTCACGAAAGGCAATCCGTTACGAACTCGATATAACTCGTAGTCAGTCTCAGTTTCTAATCGATTGAAGTAATTGATGATTGTTACTAGTTGGTAAATTGTAGCATTTTTCACGAATTTTGTAAATGCTTTTTCGTCCATAGTAGCATATGTTTCTGTATGACCCTTGATGTGATTTTTCTCACTAGCGCGTTTAATTTTGTTGATTAGAGAACGGTCGTATTTGTCCATATATTTACGGAATACTAACCATGTTGCTTTATGTTGACGGAATGTTTTACCTAATTCATCAACACCGTATTGCGCAACTGCGCTTACTAATACATTTGAAAGTTGACGTAATAACTCTTTACGTTTTTGTTCGAATCGTTCGAAACCATAGTAACGAGAATCGCCTTGTTTTAGCGCAAACTCAACAGCTCGTAACGCACGACGAGATTTGATATATTGCGCGCCATTAGTTGCAATGTCATACATAATACGAATTACGTATGATGCATCTTTTGGCATGACACCATAGTCTCGAGCAAGACGAATCATCATTTCTTTATTCTTTAGGTTTACGTTTGTTAGACCATAATCGATGAATACAGCGATTGCAGCATCAATGTCTTGAGATTCTAATGCAATTCCAGATTCGAATAAGTTTGTTAACTTGTTAACAATTTCTTTCTTCTCGAGTACTTCAATTGTAATGAAGTGTTTCATCACTCGATCGTCCTCAGTTAATTCTACGTCATTTGGTTCTAAGCATACTCCGAAGCAATATGTACCAATGTAGTGCAACATTTGATCGACAAATCGACCTACTTCACCGCGATCGTCATGCTCTTGCCAAGTTTTATAAAAACTTGATTTTAATTGTAATTCTGTTAGCCCATATACATCAATTAGCAATCGCAATTGCTCATCAGTAATTGGTTTTAAGTCTTTAATAAAGATTCCATATTCTAATGCTCGAATTGTGTTGTCAACACTTGCTTTAGACGTTTTTAATACTGACTTTGTATATTTAGCAACGAATTCTTGTGATGTTTTCATGTTTATTTCTCCTTTATCTGTGTACTAAAAAGACGTATGAACTTGCATACGTCAACCTGCGTTACGGTCCTGACGGGACTCGAACCCGCGATCTCTCCCGTGACAGGGGAGTATGTTAACCAACTACACTACAGAACCATCGTTTGATGACGGGACTCTAACCCGCGTTTAACGCTATACTGTCAATAAAAATTGTTCGCGACCAATTAATACTTATCAATGTAACGTCGAGTCATAGCATCCGCGATTTGCTTGCACCCTTACCTTATCGAACGTGATCCTCTTTATCGCTGAGTCACGTTCTACATCATGAATTTTATTATTAAAAGTACTGAGAGATTCGAACTCTCATCGGTTGCGTTTTATTCCTCGCTAAACTACATCGCCGGGCGGCGAAGCCGGGCCTCGAACCCGTCTCTCAACCGTTTTAACCACTTAAACTAAGTACTTCTGCCAAAGCATTACTAACATATAAAAATGATCAGTTTTTATATGTTTGTTACGAGCGTCCTCGTAATACGGAATGCGAGATTCGAACTCACGACCTCTCGGTCCCAAACCGAGCGCTCTACCAAGCTGAGCCAATTCCGTGTAATAAAAGTGGAGCATGTCAGATTCGAACTGACAACTTCTTACTTGCAAGGTAAGTGCTTTACCGATTAAGCTAACACCCCAAAATACGACAGAGGTCCTTTCGAACATGCCGTCAAAAGAAATCTTGATTAATGTAATTGCTGAGCAATTACTAAGATCTTAGTAGAATGAGAATTGTGGCTCAACATAGTTTAGTTTTAGGAGGTCATGTTGCAATTCTCATTTGCTAAGACAATAACCCGTACGAGAATCGAACTCGCGATGCCACCGTGAAAGGGTGGTGCCTTAACCACTTGGCTAACGGGCTATGAATTACGCGAACAGTAAACAATTTTCACATGTTAAGTAATGTAATAGAATAGGAACTGTCTTTTGCGTAATCTAATGTCGACTTTAGGGAGCTACCCTTGCGTGCTAACGCGTCGACGGTTATGCGAATGGTAAAAGTAATGTTATCCCAAATATCTTCAAATAGGAACCATTTTTTGCATAATTGAGATGGCTGGGATCGAACCAGCACTCGCGTGAGTCAAAGTCACGTGTGTTACCAAATTACACCACATCTCAGTAATATGCGCAAGGGTGGACTCGAACCCCCGAACTCCGAAGAGGGGAGATTTACAGTCTCCTGTCATTGCCACTAGACTACCCACGCATTAGTTACAGTTTTTATTCGACTGTGTCGAACGGGCAACTGCAAACCGAAATTACGAGAGTGGGACTCGAACCCACAACCTTCGGCTTATGAGACCGACGAGCTAACCATTGCTACCATCTCGTATTTATAATTATAACATGCCTGCTGTGCATGTACATATGCAATCATCAATTTCATTCGTGTCATCAGTCTCATGCTAGAGCACTTAACAAGGTGTACTCAACCCGCGGAAAGTCCTCACAAAGTAGCTGCTTTGCTTGCTCACACTCTATATCTGTTAGCATGAAACTGATGGCACGATTGTATTATTGATGCGTAATTAGCTAGATTACGCATCGAACTCTAGAGTATTTATATAACCTTTAATGTCATTGCGGAGCTACCACAATTCAACATAAGGTTTAAGGATAGAGCGGGATTCGAACCCGCGGACGACTTTCGCCGTCGTCGGTTTTCAAGACCGGTACAATAAGCCAACTCTGCCATCTATCCGGAAGGAGGCCTCTTTATATGACTAAAGAGGTAATGCTGGAAGCAGGAATTGAACCCGCAACCTTTCGATTACAAGTCGAGTGCTCTACCAATTGAGCTATTCCAGCGAAAGTGCAGACCCGTACGCGACCGATGATGTGTTTTTTTGCACACTGACGATGTCCCTCTAATACTAGAAAGCCAAGCCTTTCACTGGGTCTACAATTCATTGACGCGGCGTTACTGTCGCCAACTAAAGACATGCACCACATGCCGATTCTTCCCGGACGCATCCTGCCTAAGATAACACTTGAGAAACGTTCGATTGCACGTACTGCTAGGCATTGCAGTGACTAAACTATTGCAATCTGGTTATGGAAAGAGAGAGATTCGAACTCTCGCGCCGATTTCTCGACCTACACTCTTAGCAGGAGCGCCCCTTCACCAACTTGGGTATCTTTCCGACGCATGATATATTCATTATATCATATGACAAGAATATGTACATAGGTACATTTCTTTAACAGGGTCGCAAGGACTCGAACCTTGATAGCTGGTTTTGGAGACCAGTGTCTTGCCATTAGACGACGCCCCTAGAACGCTCTAACGATCAGGCAAATCGTGTAATAGAGCGTTTGATTTTTTATCCTTTTCGCTATCTAAAGAAAGAAATAAACTTTAGATAAGCGGACGAAGAGATTCGAACTCTCACGAATAGGTTGGAAGCCTATCATGCTAACCAGATTGACATCACGTCCGCAAATTCAAGCGAATAAAGAGATTCGAACTCTCACCAATAGAGTGGCACTCTATCATGCTAACCATTAACACCATATTCGCATATAGTCCAATCTGGGTTCGAACCAGAGACCTATCGCTTATCAAGCGATTGCTCTACCACTGAGCTACTGGACTAGAAGATGCTCTTTCGAGCATCATTAATCATTAAATTATTGACCATTTGTAATTACAGCACCATTGCCTTGGACTGTAACCCAACCGTGTTGCATACGAGCTTCAGCTTCTTTCATACGAATTAAGTTATCAGTAATTGAATCTGATTTGATCTTATTCGCTTTTGCTTCACCTTCAGCTTTAACAACTGCAGTGTCTGCTTCAGCTTTAGCCTGAATTAATAATGTTTCAGCTTCCACTTGAGCTTGCACTTTCTTAGTTTCTGCTTCAACTTTCGCTTTTTCTTGCTCTTGTTTAGCAGTGTCAATTTCTTTTTGTTTTACTGATTCACTACGGATTGCTGATTCAATCTCATCACCCGCGTCTTGGTCAGTAATTGTAAATGATACAAATTCTAAGTTATAACTTTCAAAAGTTTTCTTTAATGCTTCGTCGATTGCTTTGTAGACTTCTGTACGTTTAGCACCTAAGACATCGTAAATGTCATAGCTACCTGTTACAGATTCAATCGCGCGTTGAACTGCTGGAGCAATTACTTTCTCGTTTACGTTCTCAAGAGTTGTGTAATTCGAGAATACAATCATTGCTTTATCAGCGTTTACTTTGTACTTCACGTCGATGTTTGTATTTAACCATTGACCGTCTTTAGTCTGAGTCGTAATTTTATCCATTGTCTTAGTTTGCACTGACGTTGATAATTTATAGACTTTATCGACAAACGGAATTGTTAAATGATAACCCGTCGGCAATGTCGTATCTTTCACACCACTAAAAGCATTTACTTGCACACCAATCGTGTTTACTGGGATATACGTTAATAACGTAAATCTACCAATTACTAATAGAATGATTAGCAAGATTGCTTGCGCTAAACGATACGGTCCTTTTAAGAATGTACCGTCCTCTGATGTAAAAAATTGTTTCATATTTTATTAAACCTCCATTTTTTCTTTTCTTTAGAGATTACTCTCTATGGACCTTGCGGGACTCGAACCTGCGACCCACCGGTTAAAAGCCGGTTGCTCTACCAACTGAGCTAAAAGTCCAAGTTGTTTACAAAAATAATATTATCATATCATTAAAGACATATACATACCTTTTTTTGCAAAATAGACGATGAGAGATTCGAACTCACACCTACACGGTTCGTAGCCGAGCGCTCTATCCAATTAAGCTAATCGTCTAAATATTGGCTGTACAGGGCTCGAACCTGTGACATCCTGCTTGTAAGGCAAGTGCTCTCCCAACTGAGCTAACAGCCATTGAAGAGTGCTCAATAGAGCACTCATAAAATACTATTGTTCTTTAATGCGTTTGCGAATCGTGTCTAAGTCTTCGTCGACTAATAATTCACCATTTCTAAACACGGGTCGTAGCGCGTTCCAATTACGATCTTCAAGTTCATGAACCGATGTTGCTGTTAAACCGTCCTTCCACACTAACTCATTGTGAGACTGGTCTCCAGTCAATGAAGTTACGTCAAATGACGGATCTTTAGCAAGAACATCATTAATGTGTCCAACTGCTACTCGACCACGTTGAGAACGTTTTGTACCATCATCAGTCTTAGGATCTTTAAATAACATACGTTCTTCACCATTTACAGTTGCTGCCGTTGCTTTAACTGCAAAACCAAATGTGTCGCGAGTATGGTACTGATATGAGAATGAACCAATACCGAAGACAATATTTGTTGTTGCAAAACCTTTTTCTTCTAATCGTTTAGAAATTTCTGTAGCACGTTCTAGGTTAATAGAGTCACCATAGATTGCACCAATATGCGGATCAAGAACTTTATATCCTTGTTCATTCACGGTTCCACCGAAAATATCCCATAAGCATTCGATTAACCCTTTTTCTTGAGGTGTTGTACCGTTTACTTTAGTACCAGCAACAATATCAACTGGGTCTCCACTGTCAGGGCGAATGACTAATTTACCATCGCGAGCCATAATTTCTGCTTTTAGTTTTGGTAAGTACTCAGTTACTACTTTCCAGAAGTCCCATGTGTCAGATACTGCTGAGAACAATCCGCTTGGATATACTTCAGTTAATAAATGTTTGAATAATTCGAATTCGTCAGTTTGACCATAAGAACACATAACACTATGCTCAGTTGCAGCGATTGATGATGCTGTTGATGCATCTAAAGGTGCATTATAGTATTTATGAGCTCCGAAAATTGCTGGAATTGTATCAGAACCTTTAAACGAAGTTAAATGTCCCATTCCAGAAGCCATACCAGATTCTTCTGATGACATACCGCGTAACGAGAAGTCGTGACCTTGGAAGTCAACTCCAGCGTCAGAACCCGTTGTTAAATATGCATACTTATCAAGAGTGTTACGATATTGATACGCTAAAGTTGCAGAAGTAATTGGTTGCCAGATTGTAGTTGATAAAATTGTTTCAATAAAGTTTGTCAACCAAAATGCTGAAGGATCTGTGTTCTCAATTGTCATTACAGGACAACGCATCGGAGCAAGCGTTCCCTCAGGTAACGCTTTAATTTCTAATGGTAAGTAACCTAATTTGTGTAAATCAACTAAATGCTGCACATCAACTTCTTGTTTACCAAGAGTGTTTTTCACAAATGAAGTATAAGTCTCAATGACTTCTTCAACAGGTACTTGGAAGAATTCTTTGTTGAATCGATCAATCAAGTATTCTTTAATAAAATATTGTAAACCGAAAAATACGATTTTGTCTGACCACAGAGCGTATTTATTAGAACGCGGTGTAAGCGTAGAATACACTACAGTTGTTCCTTTTGGATATTGCTCGCGGTGCGATAATTTGTAAAAATCTGCTGCTAAATAAATAGGTGTTGTCATGCTAATTTCCTCACTTTTGTTTTATTTTTATTAAATTACATCAACTAAATGTCTTACTGTCAATTGCTCATTATCAAAGTTTGTTAACAACGAATCAGTTGTTGTGACTTTGTCAAATACTTCGAACACTTGACCGTTATAAATTGAATCTTCTGAGTGAGATACAATTAAATGTGTTTCGTTTGGCAATGAATTGATTGCTTTAAGTGAAGCATCAATTGCTCTAACGAATGTACCGCCAAATGAACATAAGTCATCAATAATGTATACATTAAATTGACCTTCTACTTGATTCTCTAATAACCCATTATGCTTATGCACATGCGCTACTAGATCAATGATTCGACCTGTTGCAAAATCACGAGTTTTATCACAAATAATTACATTCGGATATTTTTCGTAATTATATCGAGCAGCAGCGCCTTTGTCGGGAAACACTACCCATGATTTTTCTAAATCGACATTTGCTAATACATCATCTGCTAGTGAGTAATCAAGTTCACTCACTTCAATTGTACTCTTACCTAACAATTCTAAAGTAACTTTAGAATGTGGATCGAATACTTTAATCGACATTACGTTTGTTAATTGTAATAATAATAACTCGGTTAATGTTTTTAATGAAAATGCAGTTGATTGTTTTTCGACGCGATCCATTCTTGAATAAGGCATGTAAGCAATTACTAATTCATAAGTTGCGCCCAATTGTCTCATTGATGAGTTAAACAACAGTAATTCGAAAATAGAACCATCGTTCTCATATTTCCATAACACTTTGTTGTCGTCATTTAATAAGCTTTCGTCTAAGTCAAGACGATGTTCGTTGTTTGGAAATGTAATGAACTCAACATCTTGCTTATTTAATGTAATCATAAATTAACCTCTTTCTACTTGTTATAGAGTACTACGTTTGTCGCATGCGTAAAATATGTACCTTTTCCGTCTTTAAACGTCACGCGAATACTGTCAGTCTTTTCTTCTCGAGCCCATTCTTTGACTTCACCGTCAATGATTTTGCCGTCGGGAAGTTTCACTTGAGCATACTCAAACGTGTACGTTAAACCAAGAATATCTTTGTTACCACACGCTGTTAGCATTGGTACTACTAACAAAGTAGTTAACAAAAGCAATCGTTTTGTTTTTCTCATTTATTTTTCTCCTTCTCTTCGTTTTACCTTTCACAGTAAAACTTGTTTTGCAATTTCTTGCAATGCAAATGGAGAGACTCGAACTCTCACGTCTTGCGACACTAGGGCCTAAACCTAGCGCGTCTGCCAATTCCGCCACATTCGCAATAATACGGACAGCGAGACTTGAACTCGCACGCTCTAAACTGAGCAACAGATTTTAAGTCTGTCATGTCTGCCGATTCCATCATGTCCGCATAGTTTCTAAATATGAAACTAGATAAGACCTTTTAGCAATTCCTCTTTTACTTTGTCAACAAGCTTCACATCACCGTAAATTGCTTTCGCAATATTTTGATAAGTGACTTCATCAAAGTTTGTGATTAAGTGTGCTCCGCGACGATGTCTACTTAACAGTTGACTAAAATAATTACCCGCTTTGTCAATGCCAAAAGAGATATGCATTGCTGGTTTACCTACTTGGTTTAATAAACGAACAAAGTTATTCTCAACAGCATCTTGAAACTCGTCTGAATAAATCGTTTTCATTTGACGAATTCGACCATTAATCTTAATCATCAAGTCATAAGAGTCAAGTGTAATTTTACTATCTCGAGTAATCTTTCGAGCATTCGTCATTTCAGTTAAAGACAATGGTTCAATATTTAATAACTCACAATATTGATTTGTCAAACGAATGTTCGGAAGCTCGCTGAAGAAGAACTCAATCTCATTTTCGTCAATTGTTCGAGCGTCACTACATTTCTTTTGACCTGTCAACTTCACATACTCATCTGTCAAAAGAATCAAGTTCTCAATACTTAGATTTTTAGTAGCATCTCGACCGTTGCGATAACGTGAGAAAGTTGAATAATTCAAACCCGTTAATGCTTCTAACTGAGACAATGACTTCATTTCAATCACTGCATTTACTGCTTGTTCACTTACCAATTTCATATATCATTAAACCTCTTTATTTTATTTTTGACAGTTAATGTCAAAGACGGCAATTGGAGTCGAACCAACGATCGCAGGGTTGCAACCTGCTGCCTTGAACCACTTGGCTATGCCGCCGCATTCATATAGATCTTATCATCAATTCAAATAATGTACATCCTCAATGGACTTTGCAGGGATCGAACCTTCGACCGCTCGGTTATGAGCCGAGTGCTCTGACCTATTGAGCTAAAAGTCCACTATAGTAGCAGTGAGACTCGAACTCACAACCGCACGATTAGAAGTCGTGTACTCTATCCATTGAGCTATGCTACTATTATTGTATGGACCGAGATGGAATCGAACCACCGACACGAAGGGCTTCACTCTTCTGCTCTGCCAACTGAGCTATCGATCCGAGTTCAAAGGGTGATCAGAGGGACTCGAACCCTCATCTCTAGAGTCACAGTCTAGTATGTTGACCTTTACACTATAATCACCATATACTGACGAGGCGGGACTCGAACCCGCAGCCTACCGGTTAACAGCCGGTTGCTCCACCATTGAGCTACTCGTCAATCATAAGACATTAGTCATCATATCATAAGTGTACAAACATGTACATACCTTTTCTACATTTTTTTTTTTACAATAAAAAATCGACAGAAAATACGCAATTTGCATATCTTCTGTCGATAAGTGAGCCGTCATTGAAATTTACTGTACATAAACGTCTAAATGATTTCCATAAGTTCCACGGTCGTAAATTTTACCTTTATATCCGAATGGCGTGTCATATACTGTTCCTTTAGGTGCAGAACCTGCTAAAACAATATATCCATCTCCATCTGATACAAAACCATCAGCATTTACATGCCGGCCTGGAATACTCAATCCTCCGCCAGGAAGGACACTTTGTGAGTAATAAGTAAATTTATACCCACCCCAGTATACGACACCGTCAAACATGAATTGACTTAAGGAAATAGTCGCACCGCTTGAAGGAGCAGCACTGTAAGACTGCGGTTGTTCATTCGCGGCTTGCGCGGCTTGAGCAGCGGCAGCTTCTTGAGCTGCTTTTTCTTTGGCAATACGTTCCTCTTCAGCTTTCTTAGCAGCCTCTTGAGCTAAACGTTCTTCCTCAGCTTTTTTCTTAGCTTCTTCTTCAGCTTTTCGTTTAGCTTCTTCAGCATCGCGTTTAGCTGTGATACGATCTAATTCAATTTTAGAATATTTATTGTAAATTTCTTTCACTTCATCAGAAGATGATGCGTTTGAAATAAACTTAATTGCTTCGTCTTTCTCATTAGCTTCTAAACTAGAATGGTTAATTTGGTCGATAGCATAATGCTTAGACGAATTTAATGTAATGTTATTTTCTACTGTAATTGATCTTGTAAGTGAAGTCACAGTTATTTGCGGTTGAGCAGCAAATACGTTTTTCGTAAACGCAACCCCTAAGCCACACAGCACAACTGCTCCTGCAGCAAGACTCATTAATTTATGTTTTTGATTCATAAATGTCTCCTTTCAACGTGAATAATCTCACGTTATAGTTCTATTATAACACGTTTTCGCTGAATGTATATTACAAGAAGATTACAAATGTATTAATCTGCAGCAAATGTCAATTGCTACCTTATTATATACGCACGAGACTATTGTTTCATAGAACAAAAAAAAAGCTCAATCCTTAGATTGAACTTTTTTTATATATGTTATTCTGCTTTAGATTTACCTTTTCTATATACTAGTCCAGAGAATGCAGCAAGAACTGCACCCGCAGCAGTTAATAACATAGAAGAATCTGTACCTGTGTTCGGTAATTTCTTTGGTTCTTTTGGTTTTTGAACAGTTGTTGTAGTTTCTTCTACTGTTGGTTTTTCAACAACGACTGGCTCTAATTTATCAGTCTTCTCATCTTTTGTTGATGGTAACTCTTTAGAACCTGCGTCGACTTTATCACCAGATAATTCTTCTTTACTATTTACAACGAATGAGCCTGTAACAGTACCAGCTTCATTGTTTTTAGCAGAAAAATCATATTCTACAGTATAGTCGCCTTTTTCTGTTAAATCAACTTCTGCGCTAACAGCGTTATTTTCAACTTTTAGTTCTTGTTTCTTTCCGCTTGGAGATACAAGATTAGCTGACACTAATGTAACATTTTTATCAGCCTTAATGCTAACAACACCTTTAGAAGTCACTTTTTTCTTAGAAGTGAATTTTTCAACCGCTGTATTTTCGAATTGGTCTAAGATTTCTTTCATGACAACGTCTTTATCTTTACCAGTAGACTCGTAAATATTAGGGTGTCCAAGTTCTCTCATTGAGTTGATTGAAAATTCACCATTGTTGTCATGTTCTGATACTTGATTTCTGTTGATTACAGACATGAATGTTTTAGCATTTTGCTTCGCCCAATCAGCAAATGTCGGGTCCATTTTCTCTGTATCCATCCATCCGTCTGTAAACTGAATTACAGAAACAGTTTGATGTCTATCTGGTTGAGAAGTATACACTTCTTCAAATGGAACTGTCTTGACAGGTGTAGCACCGTCTACGTCATCAGTCTTGAAGCCTAAATCTCCCATCGCTTGAGCAACAGCATTAAAGTATTCAGAATAATTTCCAGCTCCGTCTTGTGTAGTTGGTGGAATGATTCCTAACCATTTGTCAACAATAGATAACGCTTCGGCTTTTGTGATTAGTTTTGTTGAAAAACCGATTCCCCAATCTGCTTCTTTAAGTTTAGAATAATCTAATTGAGCGCCATGAGCTGCATAAGATGCTTCTTTATTATAGATATAACCTTGAAGCATGATTTTATCATCATCCGTTAAGTTCTTTTCAATTAACGTTTTTAATTGTGTAAGAGCTTCAGTACGTTTCACTTGTAATGATGAACTAAAGTCAACAATAGCAATCAAGTCCATTGGCTTTCTTTGAACAGTTTCAGATGAAGCTTCATCTAACAATGATGTACCTTTAAGAACTTGGTGATACACACCATTATTATCTGTCGCAGTAGAGTCTGAACTTAATTTAGCTTTTACTGACTCTGCACTGTCTGCCTTCGTTTCTTGTTTAGAAACTTTATCTACTTTATCTACTTTAGCTTCTGTTACAGTTGTAACGTTAGGTTCACTTGGAGTAACAACTTCGTTGGCACTGACTGTAGTTGAAGCAATTACTGCTACTGATGAGATTGTCATCGCAACACTACATACATGTTTTCCGATTTTACGTAATACGTATTTTTTATTTTGTGTCATACTGTTTAATTCCTTTCGTTAAATAATAAGTTTAAACACATTATTATTATACTACAGATTAAGCCACAAGTACACCGAAATTCTTAAATTTATTTCGTTTGAGTTGTTTCAGAAGACTTAGTTGATGAACTAATATAGATACTATCTTCTAAAGTTCGATTAAAGATTTGACCAGTTGTTTTATCTTTAATGCCAATTGTCCACACAATCCGAATAACGACACCGTCTGAGTAATCACGAACAGCATTCTCAGTTAAGTAGTGAGTGTCTGACTTTCCGTAGCCGTTCCAGATTCTTAACACTGTCTCAGATTGGTTAACACCTTCAACTAAGAACGGTTGAGTGTAAGCATTCGTATCATTAATAGAAAAACCGCCTTGCGGTAAATTGCTATAACTTAAGTTCATACTGTCTTGACGAGCACCATTGTAATGTTCGTAATTTGATGAAATTGTCACGTCAGCATACACATTATTGACGATTACATCAACATTCTCAGATAACCCTTTTGTTTTTACTTCTAACTGAATGTTATTTGGGATTGTGTAATACCATAACGTAGCGACGTCTTTGTCAATTCCGTATGACGCTTCAATTGAAAACTTCGAATCGTGAAACGAGATCTCATGTAATTTCACAACAGATTGTAATTCTCGTTTTGCTGATTTAATTGGACCTTTTGCTTCTTCTTCGATATTTACTACATTTGAATTTGATGACAATTTTTCGCTATATGATTTCTCACAAGCTCCGAGCATTAAAATCGAAGCCACCGCTAACATTAATTTTGTAAATTTCTTCATTATCAATTACTCCTATTTCTCAATATCAATAAAGAAAATATGTTCAATTTTATTTTCTTTCTTCAATAAATCTACTCTTGTAACTGCGCATTCCATTGGAAACACTAATTTGTCTTGATTTACATAAATGTCAGTTGTCTTTCCGATAAACCCGATATGTGTGTCACCTGCAAATACTGCTAATGCTCTTGGGTCGTGTTCATTTGAACGTTGACGAATCACAAAACCTTCACATTCATATGACTTTGATGCTTCACGTTCTTTTGTTAATACCCATTCTTCATTGTCTAACGTACTTAAATCTCTAAACATTGAACCTACTACTTTAATTCTTGGCATAAAAAAATCTCTCCTTTATTTAAGATACTTTTATCTTATCATAAAGGAGAGAAATGTACATACTCTAATAGTTTTCTCTTAACACAAATTGTAATCTGTCAAAGGCTTCTCTAGGCCCTAGCGTTACTGGATCTTGCGGTTCCATTCGATAGCTTAGTCTTACTTGATACTTTTCCTCAAGTTCAATTAATTTACTCTTGTACCAAGTGTCTAAAAATAACATCGGTGACCCTGGAATAATCATTCTTTGTTTAGTTTTGAGGTCTAGTGGCGTTATTGTTAGCATTATTTAATGTTCCTCCTTCTCTAGTTTCCCTATTTTCTCGATTGTCATAAACATCATTTGATAACTTCGGTTTCTTAATTTCTTGACCAGATAACATTAAGTCGTATAGTAATTTATCTTGACCAGTTAATGTTTGATGCCATTTAGATGCTTCATCAAGTTTCTTTTGTAACTCATCAAGTTTAATTTCTTTCTCTGGTGCAATCTTTAAGTCTTTAACTGATAACATTGATTTGATAGTATTTGAGTAAGTACCATCGTTTGTTTCAATTTTAGCAAGACTGTAGTCTGGTTCAGTATACACTTTAGCTGGCGTATGCTGCGAACTAATTCCACTTCCATAACTCACGACGTCACCTGGGTTCGACCATTCTGAACTATCTCTACCTTGACTAAATGTTCTTACAATCGATTTCACAACTTCACGTCGAGTAGATGAATTGTCATATACAAATTCTTCTTGTGGAACGTCATAACCTGACCAAATAGCTGTCGTAATTGACTTAGTCGTTGCGGCGATCCAAATGTCTGAAGCAGCGTGGTCTGGCCATGCATTAGACGCATATGCAGTTGTGCCTGTCTTCATTGCGACTGATAACTCTGGCATTTGCGCACCTTGTTCAGAATAATTCGGTACACCTTCTAAAATCTTCAACATAATATAAGCTGTAGAAGGCATCATTGCTTGAACTCGTTCAAATTTAATGTCTTTAGACGAACCATCTGAAAATACTAATTTAGTGACATATTGAGCTTGTTGATATTGACCATATCTTGCAAATGCGGCATAACCTGACGCTAAATCTGCAGTTGATAAATCTAAACCTAACGCGTCAGTTCCACCGTATTCGTCTTTGACGTCTAAATCTTTCATTTTGCTCATAAATTGTTTTGCTCGAGTAGAACCAACATGCTCATCTAACAGTCGGTTTGCTGTTGTATTTAATGATAAGCGTAAAGCTGTTTGTAAATCTGTCATACCTGCGACAGTTCCACCATAGTTATAAGCAACATAATTCGTTCCTGGATATTGATATGCGGCACCAGAAATTAATGTCTGAGTACCGTAACCTAAGTATTCAATGGCTGGAGCGTAATCAAGAATCGGTTTAATTGACGAACCTGTCGAACGATTTCGTTGAATCGCTCTGTTTAAACTCATTGGTTCAGTTTGATAACGACCACCTACTTGCGCAATTACGTGACCTGTTTCATTGTCGATTACTGTTGCTGCCATTTGTTGTTCGTCAGTTCGTAGTCCAGGAGCGTTGTCAACAATTGACTGTAATTTGTCCGTCGCGTCGCGATCTAACGTAGTATAGATTTGTAACGGAGTTTTAGAAATGTCATATCCCAATTGCTCTACTTGTTGAAGTGCAGCAGTAATATGAGCAGAATAAGTTGTCATCGTTTTTAATACTTCTTCGTCGCGCCAGAATCGTTCTTTTAACCCATCTGTGACAGGAATTTGATTGATTCGATCCATTTGCTCTTGAGTCAATTTACCGTGTTTCACTGCAGAAAGTAATACTTCATAACGACGTTCTTCAACTGCTTCAGGATTGTCATATAAATTATAAGTTGATGGCGCTTGACCTAAACCTGCAATAATTGCTAATTTAGAAATATCTTCATCACTACCTGAGTTTAACTCAGAAATTGGTTTACCGAAATAAGCTAATGAGATTGTATTAATGCCGTATGATCGTTCGCCTAGTTCAATCGTGTTGACGTACCATTCTAAAATTTGATCTTTTGAATAGTTCATGTCTAACTGAGATGCAATCCATACTTCTTTAATCTTACGATCGATTGATCTGTCAGCTTCTGATTGAGAAAACACGTGGTTTTTGACGAGCTGTTGCTCGATTGTAGAACCACCTCGACCAGAGCCTTTTTTAAAGATCTTTTCTTGAATTTGTGATTTAATCGCATTCAAGATTGCTTTCACAGAAAACCCTGGATGCTCGTAAAAGTCGTTATCTTCTGTTGCTAATAATAGATCTTTGTATTCTTTTGGTACGTCTTTAATTGATACAAAATCTCGACGACGCTGCGTGTCTGACCAGATTAAATTTCCGTCTTTGTCATACATGTTCGATGTCGATTGTGTATTAAACTTTTGAACGTCTAATGTCGGCACATTTTGCAATACCATAAACACATACATAAATACTGCAATTGCACCTAATGCAATCATTGATGCGATTACTAATAAAATTCTCTTTGCCCATTTTAAGACTATTTGAAATTTCTCGCTTCGCAACATTCTACTTTTCGATCTCGTTTGACGAGTTGTAGACTCAGCGTTACTAAGTTCTTCTTGTGGTGTGTTTTGTTCTAACATCATACCCTCCTTATCTTCTTTTTCTATTATATAATATAGAAACGAATATGAAAATAGACGAGTGTTAACTCGTCTAAAATTTTCCTATGTTAAATAAAATCAAGTTCTAACTTGCATCTACCTATGCAGTGAGCAATATAGTCACCGCGATTTAATTTCTCAATCGTTGATTTAAATACTTCGTCATCTTCAACAATAGATGGATCGACGTTAGTTGCAAAACTGCTAAACGTAATAGTAGCATTTAAATGCACAAAGTCGTCACCGTCAAAGTGTAATAAACCACGATTACTATCGAGTTGTTCTAACGAACATTCGATCATGACTTCTTTGTCTGAGTATCGCCATTGTAAGATTAGACGCGCGTCGTCACAAGAGATCAATTCGAAATTATCTTCTAAGCGAAGTGGTAGAATTACTTTTTCAATTTTCACTGATACTTTATTCTTCATATTCTCACCTACGTTTGTAATGTTCAATTTATAAGACAATTCATAAGACAATTTCAAAGTCACATTTTGCGTCGCACAGTGCGCATCTTAATTGACCATTGAAAAATGTTGAAATATTGTCTAATAATGCAGATTGTTCTTCATTTGACATGGGAGTGTTTGTCATAAATTGACTAAACTCGAATGCAACGTCAAAACTTGTACCATTTTTTGTTATGATATTTAAGTTATGTTGTATCGGGATTGGCTTACACGCAAATAGCACTTCAGCGTTTGAATGTAACCATTTTAATACAACTGTTGAGTTGTCGAACGAAACTAATTCGAAATTATCACGTAATCGCAAATTAAGTTTCATTTCAGTTATAATAACATGTATTTCGTTTGTCATATTCTCACCTACTTTATAAAATAACATTAAACTCAAAGTTGCCAAAACATAACGCGCAAGGTATCTTTCCATCGAGCGGTAGCATTGCTGTATGTAGCATGATAGAATCTGAGTTATTTGTAATTATCTCAGTTGTTCTAAAATTCCTAAATCGTAACGCAATTTCAAAATTTACATCATATTTGTTAGATCTCATCAATGAAAGAGTATTAATAGGGTTTATTGGAATTGGTTCACATTCTACTAATAATTCTATGTCTGAGCGTAACCATTTTAGCACAATTGTATGATTGTCAAACGATACTAATTTGAAATTCTTCGTTATGTGAGGTTGAAGTCTTACCTCTTTTAGTATTACATGTAGTTCACTTGTCATGTTCTCTCTCACATTCTTACACAAATTCTAACTCAACATAGCATCGACCGACACATCTAACAGTATATTCACTTTGACACATCTTGTAAGTGATATTGTCTAGCGTTTCAAAGTCTGGATCTTCTGTGTCAACATCACTAGCAAATTCATTGAATACGAGTTCAGCTTCTACTTCAAATGTGTCGTCATCTTCAAGTCGTAAATTAAGATGACTCCCGATCATCGGGTTTATTGCACAATTGAGCAAAACGTCATTGCCATAGTCGATCCATCTTAAATTCACTTGCTCTGCATCACATGAAACTACTTTAAACGCTTCACGTAAAGAGTCTGGTAAATAGATAGTCTCTACTTTAAAACACACGTTATTCTTCATATTCTCACCTACATTCTAATTAGTTGAGTAAGATTGATGCCATCAATTCTCACAGTATGTTTTAAAATGTGATGCTCAATTGCTGAGATCATTTCATAACAATGCAAATGATCGAGTTTATCAAGATCACCAAAACCTTGTTTTGCGACTCTAAACCCAATCTCAAATGTCATGCTACAATCTTCTGTGTTTAATGCACATACTCTAATGACAACTGGATGAATCTCTAAAGTAACTCTCATTTCTTGACCATCACGCAATAGATTAGCAATAAAATAATCGTCGTTGCATAACACTCTAGTAACGTAATCACTTAAATGTTCGCTTATTACATCACTGTTTAAGTTAATTGATATATGTTCAATGTTCTGTGACATCATATTACTCCTTTGTTAATGTTTATAAACCTACATCAATATATTCTGCATATTGCGCTGCGCTCGCAGAAATTAATCGTGTAGAAATAATGTTCAATCCTTGAACGTTCATTTCTGATACCAATACAGTACCATCACTATATACTTTTTCAACAAACGCTACGTGACCATACACCGCTGCGGCGCCTGCAACTCCTGGTTGGAATACTACAATTGTTCCAGCTTTCGGAGTATGCGATACTGGTAACCCGATTGAACGAGCTGTACTTGACCATTGAGCAGCGTCACCCATTGCTGGAGTTGTTAATGGTTTGCCTAATTGAGCAACTCGATTGTATACATAATATGTGCAATTTCCCCAATATCCGCCATTTAATGTCGCCTTGAAGTTCGGATCAATCGGCGCAAAGTCACCACCTACAACGTATGTACCTGAGCCTTGTGAGCCAGTCTCACCTTGAACTCCTGGTTGAGCTGCTTTTGCTGCGGCTGCGGCTTTTTCTTCAGCTTCTTTTGCTTTCTTCGCTTCATCAGCTTTACGTTGTTCTTCACGAGCTTTCGCTGCAGCTTCTTCAGCCTTACGCTTTGCTTCTTTTGCTTTCTCGACTGACTTCGTCAGTAATTCTTTAAACTCTGCTTTACGATCATTTGATACAATGTCTTTGTTCTCAACTAAGTTGTTAATGTCTGCTTCGCTTAATGATGCAAACACAACATTATAACGCGAGATTACATCATATAAATAGTCCTGAGCTTCAAGAGATTTTAAATCTGCAATTTTATACTTCTCATCTAGAGAAGTGAGTGATTGCTTTGTTGATTCTAATGACTTTTCGTCATTTCTTAAATTCACATCAGTTGAATCATACTGAGTTGTTAATGCATTCACGCCAACCGCGTTTGAGCGGTCTGTTGCTAATGCTGACAATGTAGAGCGTTCTTGCTCAATCTTCTTTTCTAAATCTGAAATTGTTTCTTGAGCAGTGTCAAGTTGTTTCTTATAATAATCGCGCTGTGCGATAATTTCTTGTTCTTTTTTAAAGACTTCTTTTAAGTCTTTTACTAATTGATCTAAAGAAGAAGGGTCTGTTACTTTCGTGATCGATAAAATCTCGATCTTTTTGTCTGGATGTAATACTGTAACGTCACTTTCGTCAGCCTTTACTGTTGTGCTCATAATTCCTGCGCTTAATAATGCCATAGCAGCGTACGTTAATCGTTTAATCTTCAAACTATCGTCTCCCTTTTAAGCTAATTATACCTACATTATAACATACATCTCGTAACAAGTACAAGGGTTTTGACTATAATATAGGTATAATATACTATTCATCTTCTAATAGTTCATCAAGTTTCTCACAAAGAGTCGACAAATTATCTGTCATTTTATTCATTGAATCATCAAGACCATCAGTTTGAGCACGTAACGCAGCTAATAAGTCTTTAACGTCAGTTGAAGCAATGCCATCAATACGAGCCACGCTGTCTGCAACGTCTTCAACATTAGCTCGAACTTCTTTCTTCACGCTTGCTAAGCGTTCAAACAATTCTTGGATCTCGTCTTGTAATGTTCTAATAAATGTTTCTCTATCTTCACTCATCGTCGTCACCTCCCACAGTATATGTTAATTCATTGTCAATGAAAACTTCTTGCTTATATGCTTGATCTTGGTCGTTTAAAATCGCTTCAAAAACGTCAGCGTCAGTCAATCGTTTGTATAAAGCATCATAGTCGAATCGTTTGATTTGTTGACTGTCGAATGTGTTATACACTTCCTGAAACTCACTGTCTTTCTCAGCTAATTTCTCTGCGACCGGAGAACCAAACTCCCAGTACGGAATTAAGATATTTTCATCAATTAAATTTTCTAATAATTCTGAAGCTGAACTGGCTTCTTCCGTTCTAAATAAAGAACCACCAGTCGTATAGCCTTTCCAAATAATCATATTCTCACATCCTATAATGAAACGTCTGCTGCTGAATCTTCATCAGCTTCTTTAATTACGATCTCTTGACTTACTAAATCATCTTCATTTAAGACGAACTGATCATCTTCAGCTGAACGATACGCTTCGCGTATCGCGTCGTAAGCATTATCTAAATTACGTTCGTCGATTTCTACAACTAATTGTTTTTGTAGTGTTTCTGTAATTTCTACAATATACTTCATAAGCTCATCACTCACTTTCTTTTCTTATTGTATATAAGTATTATAACATGCTTACACGTTCGCAAATACTCACTGTTTACTTGCATAAAACAAGCGTGCCTATTTACACAGACACGCTTTAATCATCAATTACTTCAATTTCTTACGTTTAAAGATCGCGAGACCTGCTAAACCTGAGAAGAATGCTCCGCCAATACCATATTGAACAATTGTGTCAACACCTGTATTTGGTAATCGTTTAGCTGAAGAATTTTTCTCTTCAGTGAGTTTCGTTTGCTCAGCTTGCTGTTGTTCAGTCTGAGCTTTTTGATCAGTAACAGAAACGTCTGTTGGTGAATCTACTAAATCATCTTGACGAACTGGTTTATTTAACGCACCTTGTACGTCTTTCTCACGCTGTTTGTCTTGTTCAGTAGGCTCTGGCTTTTTGTAATCATTGATGTTTGCAACGTTATTATCAACAATTGATCCGTTGTCAACGTCTTGTTTCTTAATACCTTTTAAGATCACTTCTGTTGTTGCAGCTTTAATCTCATAACCATCGTAAGAACGCAATCCGCTCTCACCTTCAACAACAACTTTCGTCACACCTTCTGGTAAATCAGTAGTCGCTTTCACTTCAGTACTGTATGGAATTGCACTTGGTCCTACTTCGATAATCATATCGACTGGTGCAGTCGCGACTTGTCCGTTCATGTCTTTAGTACCATTCGAACCTTCTTGCTTCACATTACGTTCTCCAGCTTTCAAATCGTTGTTTGCAACATAACGAATTGTTTTCATGATCTTCTCTGGTCCGTACTCGATGACTTCTTCAATAGGTTCAACTACATCAGACGTATCTACTAACGAACGAGAACCATTTTTACCCGCTTGAACGACTTTACGCTCACCAGGCTGTAAATTCTCATTCATCACAAATTTCGTTGTGAATGCAATTTCTTCACGATCGTCAACTGCTGGATCGTAATTCTTAGGTACCAACACGACCTCGTCTACCGCTTCTTTAAGGACTTTACCGTTCTCATCGACACGTCCTTTTTCACCGCGCGTCTTCACAGTTCTTTTCGTCACTGAGTCAGAGCGTTCAAGTCTTACTTTATAAGGCGTTTCTTTAGCTCCGTACTCAACTACTTTCGGAGTTGCTTTCTTTAGAACGTTTCCTTCGCGATCAACTAAACCTTCAGTACCTTCACTGACAACTTGTTCAGCGCCAGGCGGTAATGTTGTGACAGCTCTGCGTTCAATTGATGGAGCTAAGCGTTGCGGACCATATTCAACAATACGATCTTGCTTCTCAATTTTAAAGTTATGTTTCGTATTCTCACGACCATTAATACCTACACGAACAACTTTTTCTTCGCCAGGTTTCAATGATTCATTAACTTTGTAAATTGTTTTGTACGGTACGACTTTAGCACCAAAACTGATTTTGGTTGGTGATGCGGTTGAAATAGCACCACCATTCTTCAGTGTCACGCCGTTCGACCCTTGTTGAATCACTTTCTCAGTTGCTAATGTATTCGACTGATCGTAAACATACTTCTTATTGCTAACAACTGTTGTTGCATATTTTGCAATAGCAGCCATTGCTTTATTCGGCGAATCGCCTCTCCAAAACTTCGGTGAGTCCTGAATGTCTAAACCACGCGCTTGATATGAATACACAGCTCTCGCTTTCGCACCCCACTCAGCCTTCATACCTTCCCAGTATCTAAAGCCACCACCTGAGTCAACCATAACGATTGTTCCGTCAGGTAAGATCTCATCTACAATCGCGATATGTTGACCATTTGTCACGTCCATTACAATTGCAATAAATCGACCTTTAGCATACTCAGCGCGGATCCATTCATCTGCGTCAGCAGGGAATCTTGTTGGGTATGCTTGTGCTAACTCAGCACGCCATACATTTACTCTATCATTTTTACGTTCGCCAAATGCAACCTCATCATTAGCAGTACTAAAATAACGTACCCCTGGATCTGCATTTGCAAGATCCATGTAGTCACCTAAGTAAGCTTGGTAGTATAATGTCACACCATCTTCGTCATTTTCTACAAATGAATGTAATGTCTTTGGTGATTCGTCTTTACTATAACTCTTTGTATAATCTCTTGCAACTGTGTCTAACCATTGACCTGCTTGATCTGGTGTAAAACCTATTTGTTTATATCCCGTCTTCAACCATAAAGACGTTAACGCAAATGCGCCACATCCTGCAGCGCCATAAGTCGCGTTCTTTTCACGACTTGGTGTGTAATGTTGATTCGAGAATGGTGTATACGTTTGTCGCCAAGTCGCAGGCTGGTTCGGATCATATGCTTTATTAGTACGTGTGTTCCACTTTTCACCAGTCGCTGGCACAGTCCCATTCGGGTTTACTGCTGCACTTACGGGTGAAAGCACACTACTAACAATCGCACTTGCGACCGCTAATGAAGATACTAACTTCATTCTTTTCATGTAGTTATCCCCTTTACTATAATGTTCCTTGAGCATCGATATTACTAATTGTTTTATTAAAAATCGACATGTCTGATCCCATTTCTTCGACTGTTTTAATCTCAACTAAATCGCAACGGTAAATCATACGATAGTTCCCGTAAATGTCATCACATGTAATTAATGTGAGTTCATTTTTACCACGATCGTCAACAACCCATACGTCCTCAGGGTTCACTTTCGAAATCTCAGAAATACGATATACATACACTTTCTCTTTGTCAGTCAAGTATACTTTCATCCCAACAGTCGATCTTAATAATGGAGTAAACAATAAGTTCGGCTCATATTCATAATTGTGACTTGCAAGTACATAATTATCTTTGCCCATTTGTTGGTCTTCTTTAAGAGTACCCGCACCATAAAATAAAGTCGTGTTCTCAACGCCTTTATAAATAGGTAATAACATGTTTAAATCAGGAATCGCAATCATACCTAATGCATAAGATTGCACTCTATTTAATGCTGCTTCAGCAATTGCAGCAGGGCTAATACTTTGAACTTGCGAATAGTCAAATGTTACATTTGCTTCTTCAGCGTTTCGTTTTAGATCCTCAGCGGTCAAATTCTGAATTCGATCAATCTCAGTTGATTGCAAATTAGAAATCGCAGCCGACTGAAGAAAGGGCACTGAGAAACTGATCGCTGCGATCAGAATACAAGCCCACACCATTACGATACGCCCATACTTTTTGAAAAACAACTTTGTCTTAAATAACATTAGAAGAACCGTCCTTTAGATATTTTCTTCACATGGCGTTTCTCCATTGGCACGCCTTTTTCTTCATAATCATCCTCAGCCCACATCGCTAGACCTTTCTCTACGCAAATTGTTTTATAATCGAGCTCTTCACGATCTGGATATTTATCACGCAAATGAGCAAAAATTCGATCGATCTCGTCATTTGAGATATACGGTCCTTTAATACGAGTCATTCCGTCGGAATTAATAATGTATGCTTCACCTTGAGAAAGTAACTCACAACCTTCTTTCTGAATGATTAACATCGAGTTACCTGCGTCAACTGTCTTCATCCCTACACGAGAAGGAATATTCGAACGAATGATCGGTGATACAATCTCTGCAGACGGACGTTGTGTTGCTAAAATTAAATGGATACCCGCGGCGCGAGCCTTTTGACCAAGACGTTTAATTGGAATCTCAATGTCAGAACCAATTTGGTCTTTCATATCCGCATACTCGTCAATTACCATTACAACGTAAGGTAATTTCTTATAGCCCTTTCTCTCAGCTAACTCAGGGTGTTTTTCTACCCATTCATTATACTCAGGTAAATTCTTGACTTTAATGTCAGCCATTTTCTCATAACGTTCGTCCATGTCATATGCTAAGTATTGTAAACACGCATAAGCATCGTCCATGTCGATAATCGGATCAATTGGACAATATGGCAAACCTACATAAGCAGTTGCCTCTACCTTTTTAGGGTCAATCCATATGATCTTTAATTCTTCAGGTGTCGCATGAAATAACATAGAGATTAAGATTCCGTTTACCATTACTGATTTACCAGAACCTGTTTGACCACACACTAGCCAGTGTGGACCTGCTGAGATCGGGAACTTAAACACTTTACCGTCTAAGTCGACACCGAAAATAGCATCTGTTGGGTCTTTTGCCTTAGTTGTTAATATATTCATACCCAAAGTCATCACGCTCCTTATTCAATCATTATATCACACTCGAGTGCTCATGTATACGTCAATTAATTCACTTTTAAGTATTGTCTTGCATCAGCAAATAAATCAACGTTTCCGTATATGCCATACTTGCTAGCTAACTCATAAAGTGCACTAATTGCAGCACGTTTAGCAGACTCGTCACTTTGAACAAACTCAGTCGTAATGTCGTCTGGATCGCAAATGATGCCAGAATAGTCTTGTAAGTACGACACAAAACGTTCTTGAAACTCTGGTTCTTCTAATAATGAAGGGCGACCAAACCCTAAAGACACGTTTTCTAAGACTAAATAATTCTCGAGATCGTTACCTAACATCGATGGATATCGCTGACCGTAGTACACGTCAACTTCTACAATTAAATAAGTAGACTGTTGATGCTCATCATATACAAACGTATATCGCACATCGAACTTCTTCAAGTCGCATTTAGCCATTAGTCGTTTTGAATCATCAGAATATGCAATTTCTGTCAACTTGATGATCAGAGGGTGGTCTGCGGGCAAATGCCCTTCGAGTCGAACAGTTTCTGAACCAGTTACAGATTGAAGAACTGTATCGAGCACAGCGTCGCTGAGTCCGTAAAACTTGTCAGCAGCTAGTTCTCGAAGCTGTGTTTCTAATTTTTCTGGTAGTGACATATTTATCAACTTCTTTCTTTTTAATTTAATAATACTATTTTATCATGAAAATGCATATCAGAATGTGATTGAATTATTCGTAAGTGTTAAATGCTACTCGAGCATCTGCAAATAAATCGACGCGGAAACATAGACCATATTTGTCAGCTAACTCGCGAAGTGAGCTGAACGCAGCGCGCTTAGCGCGATCATCGTTGTTAATAAATTCCATACTGATGTCGTCATCAACACATTCTAAACCATAGTCTTGAACGTAATGCAAGAAACGGTCTCGAAACTCAGGTTCAAATAATAGAGCTTGACGACCAAAACCTAAAGATACGTTTTCTAAGTCTAGATAATCTTCAAGTTCTGCGCCTAAGAACATAGGGTGAATTGGACTATAACGTGTGTCAACCTCAATAATAATGTAAGCATGATGATTATAATCGTCATATACGCACGTGTATCGAACAGAAAATTTATCAATGTCGCATTTAGCCATTAATTTCTTTGAATCGTCAGAGTAAGCGATCTCATATAACTTTGTAAGTAAAGGGTGATTGTCGGGTAAATGCCCTTCAACTCTGATCGTATGCAAAAAAATCTGCAGAATCTAAAATTGTATCAATGACACAATCACTCAGTCTGTAGAGTGCACCAGAAGCTTTTTCTCGAAGTTTTGTTTCTAAATCTTTTGGCAATCTTATCATAAATTGTCAATCCTTTCTACATCTAATAGAGTTATTGTATCATAACAGCAATCAAACAAACACTCTTCAATTACACTTGACTGATGCTAACACGTGTGTGCGTGCACGTGACGAACTTGATAATTATGCTTGAATGCTCTCTGAGTGCCGTACGAGCCTATGGATGAGCTTTTAACGTATTGTCAATATAATTAACCATTGAAAATTAGCATCACTCAGATCGGCCTAGATATGCATCAGAACACAGCGGTTCAGAATTGAAAGAATGTCAATTGATGATTGCGGGTTAAGAATGCGATTTTTCTGTCGCTAAGAGGCCAGAAGGCCACTTTTATTTCAATTAGATTACAAGTGTTACAGAAGCATTACAGTGACCATTAATAATTAGATTGTTCGAACCGGTACAATAACATTTCGGAGCGTTTTCTGTTCAGTACTGAACAAGAGGCTCGATTTGCGAACTTGACGACCTAAAAACTGTTGACTTTTTCGAAAGTGACCAGTTGAAGTGACCATGTAAGTGACCAGGGAAAATCGAATTTCTTTTCCTTTCTCTCTTTTATCTATATCTCTTCTCTTTATTAATTTAATAATATTTCTAATAATATAAGATATATAATAATATACTATATAGATAGACAGAGAGACTAGGGTGGTCACATGGTCACTTGCAATGAGAAAAGTAAATATCTTGAGAAGAAGGATATATAGATACTCTCTCTCTATAAAAAAGTTTCTCGACGTAAGTGACCACGTGGCCGCCCCTACTTTTTGTAAATTTGCGCGCGAGTGCACTACGTTTGCAATCATTCAATTGATTACCGCTATAATCATTCAGAGTGTTTCGATTGCTCAAACATTCGACTCTACAATTTCAATTTTTCAATGAAATTGCTCAAAAAATCTTAGAAATTTTCGAAAACTCAACACAACTTTGCTAAAAATTGTTAAATTTTGCTCAAATTTTGCCTATTTTTAGCCTATTTTTGTCAACTTTGTTAAAGAATTAACAAACTGACACTAGATTGACAACCGTAATCACGAGAAGCGTTCTTAGCAAAATTTTTAATAATTAAAGTTTTGTCAATTTTAATTATATTTTAATCAAATTTTAATCTAAAATCATTAATTTTCATCGCTTGTAAGCAGCAATTACGTTTAGAAATGTTTCTGTTACTATACTTTGAAGACTAATATTTAAATTAAAATTTGATTAAAATTAAACTTCGTACATTTTGATAAATTTCTCAAATCTTCAATGTATGTACGGGCTCCAAAATGCACTCATCAAGGCATTTCAAAGACCTGGTCACATAGTTTTTGCGCTCGCGCACTTAATTTTGAGTCTTTAATAAAGCTTCTCGTGATTGGTGTGATAACTGTTCTTAGGCGCACAAATCTCATCAAATTCGTTAAATTAAGTTAAAAGTGACCACGTGTGACCACGTTTAGACTCTCAATCTCAAGCAAATTTTGTCAATAAAACAGTCTCAAGCATATGCTCCGCTTATGTTTCTAAGCGTTTTACTAAAATATTTGTGTTGTCGAGTGACATGTTCAATACTGAACAAACTTGGGCTCATTTTACACATATTTTGTACAATCGAATATGCATACTCAATGCTTAATTTTCGATTTTCAAATGTGACCACCTTCAGCTTTGAGTAAGATTTACATAAAAAAAGCTTATATGAACAAATCATATAAGCTAATCATGTTATTTAATCATGTTATTTAATCATGTTAGTTAATCATGTAATAGAGTAATTTCAGATCGGTGCTTTTCAAGTAGATCTTCAAATTCTGATTTCGTTAGAATGTAAAAATCATTTTCAGTCAATCCACTGAGAGCAATCAATTCATTAATAATCATAGTTTGCTCTGTTTTTGAATATTTACTTAACGGATGCGTATGTTGGTTCATGATAATTACTTGTGATTTCATGTTTACCCAATCATACTGTGGCAACTTACTTAATATATTCAAATCTTGACCTTCTGTAAACTCACGAATATTACATTCAGTGTACGACAACGCTTTTAATCGCATGCGACCGTGATCGAAGTTCACTGTAACATGTTTTGCAATAAATTCTTTTAAACGTTTGATAAACGGTTTAATACTTGTTGGTTTAGCAGCAGGGTTATTAATACGCAGATATTGTCGATAGCCGTGATATACAGCGGTTGCAACAACATATTGATACTCAAACGTGCCACTTTCTAATAACTCTGTGAAATATTCTTCTAGTAAATCTTTTGATGAGTCGAACGCATCTTCAGTATCTACCTTTAATAATTCTGCAAAGTTATCATAGTCTTCATCAGTAGGCAACTCGGTCGTCGCGACGAGCCATGACACTAAAGCTGTGTAAAAATCATAGTCATATTTTTCTTCTTCTGGGTTACCTACAAGCGCATCAAGTGATTTTCCGAATTCTCTAGTGATTTGTGATTTTCGATCGCGACCTCTACGATAGTTCGTATCGACCCATTTAAATACAATCGTACGGTCTACAATCATATCACCTGTTTCCATAAATCTTGGAAATTCGTTTGTTGCCTGTATCTTAAGACCATTCATGTATACTGGTACTGCACTAAGATACTTACGATCAATTTCTATCGCTGCTCCTGTTACAAGTTGCTTAAATCGATACAACGAATTCGGCGATAACACATATCGAGCTGCTAAGTCATCACCGATTAGAGCTAACAGAGATGGGTTAACGGACGAAAAGACACTATTATTTTCTAAATCTTGCAAGTTGAATGCTTTGTATTGTGACTTACCAATGATATTTTTAATCATGTTTAAATAAGTTGACTTCCCATTACCGCCAGAAGCCTGAATCACAATATATCGTTTAAAACCTTCTCCCATCAACGCTGCTAAAATGTTCATTTTAAGAAATTTTAATCGATCTTTGTCTTTTTCAGACCAGTCGTCGAAAATTTGTTGAATCAGCTTTAGCATCTTTTGATTTACTTGCTTTAACGGCAACACATCATAGTTTTGAACTGTAGGGAAATAATATTTTTCACCAAGAGCATTAGCTGATTCTTTACCAACTTTTTTTGTACGCAGATTATACGTACCAGACTTAACTCGAATAATCTCTGGTGGAGCTTGAACATACGTCGTCACATTATCACGATTTAAGAATTCATAACTATAATGTTTCTCAACTTCATTTATGTTGATCGGGAAGAAGAACTTGTGACGCACAGCGATTGCTAATATGTGCTTGCAAAGCTGATCATAGCCGACGTTGAGAGTTTGCTTATCGAAGTCCGGTATAAACAATAAGTTTTCGTTTGGCGCGATTTCCATTGCACCGATTTGTTTCGTTTCAAGAATTGCTCGAATCACATGTCCCATCTGTAATTGGCGCTTACTCATTGATTGTTGAATCTCAGAGATATGTTTATCGACTTCTTTGTAGAAGTCTTCATTTGATGTGTAGTCTAATAAATCAACCATTAGTACACCTCTTTTACTTTATATCTCGTTTTTAACTCTTCTATTGGACCATCTTCTATCCGAAATGGGTTTATATCTAACCTATCACACAATTTTACGAGCGTCGACGGTCTTATCGTACCAATGTCGTAAGCATATACCTTCTTCATCGAGCTTCTGCTTAATTTAAAATATCTTTGTGCGCCAATCATAGATAAACACATTGCGTCAATCCATTGCTTTGAGTATTCTAGCACTTCTTGACATGTCACACTAGAAGTCTCTTTATCAACAAAGAAATTGACAATCGTTAGCTCAAAGTCGTAGCCTGGTATTTCTTGTAGAGTCTTAAATTTAGAAATTGACGTTTTGTCTAAACTATGCACGATGACATGATCAATTTCGTGAAGACGAATCATTTCTGCGATTTCTTTATATGCTTTTCTATCCAAAGAGGGCGGATCGGTTTTCAAAAGCTTACTATCTGTTTGAAATTTATTGATTTGATCAGTCTCATATAGTTCAATCTGTCTTGACAACGCTGCAAGTTTAGAATATTTATAATAAGTTATACTTTTCATGTATAATCTCCTTTCATTATCTAGATGTTTTGTATTATACCATAGAAAAAGTCACATGAACACAGTTAAAACAATATAAGTTGCATAAAATTTATTCATCGTTAATCTATGATGTACAAAATATGCTCTCTTGCTCAGCAGAAATTTAGAATCGTCCCCAAGCGTGACGTCGTGACATTCTGCTTATGTAGATGAGCTTTCGTTAATCACTAAATATAATTAACCATCGAGAGTTAAAAGCCCTCAGATCGGCCCAGATATGCATCAGAACACTTGTGATAAGCATAAAAAAAAAGTCTGCTCACAAAGAGCAGACAAAAAATCACATTTCTAAAGAAAGGATGAAACATGATTAAAGCATAGCTTTATACTATAAATATTCAATGTTATTATATACTGATTCTCGTGTAATGTACATAGGTAAATTTAAAAACCCTACTCACACGAGTAGGGAAAAGAAAAACAAAAATTAAAATGGAGGTATTTGCCAATGAAAAGGCGCAATTTCAAAACAGTCAGTGTAACCTGACTTAATGATTATACCACGCTCATGCTGACAAGTACATAGGTAACGCATAAAAAAAAAAATAGACTAGCATGGGCCTAAAGTGCTAGTCTATTTACACCCTTACAATGTCAGATAGGGATGCTTTTGGTAGGCGATAACCTTATTGCATAATTTATTATATTACTCTTGCAATCGCATGTACATATACAAATAAAAAAAAAAGACTAGTGATAGCAGTCACTAGCCTAATTCTCTTTACGACGAAAGAGAGTGTGTTTCGGTAAAACGTCCATTTATAACATATTCATTGTATTATACTCGTCAACTAATGTACATATGCAAAATAAAAACTCGCTCAATTACGAGCGAGTAAAGTCGAAATCAAAACTTGAACAAAAGCTGAAAGCTAATGTCAATCGTATGGTTGATAAAACAAATGAACAAGTTTATTATACACTGTTTTCAAGAGTTTGTAAACTGCCAATTAAAAAAACCCACTTAATCAATAAGTGGGCTTCAGGATTGGAGGTTTTTAGTGGAAATATTCACCTGTAGTTATTATATATTACCAACATCAGAATGTACACTCTCAAATAAAAAAAAAAAGACTCAAATGAGTCTTTTTTTAGTCAACTAATGTTATTAAAATATCAGGTCTGAAACCAAAGAATGGTTCTTTACCGTCAATTACAACGACTGGTAACGAAGTAAACCCTGTAGCTCGCATTTCTTCTAATGCTTCATTAGATTCCATTACATTTTTTTCTTCGAATGGAAGTTCATGCTGAACTAAGAATTTTTTAGTAAACTCGCATTGTACACAGCCAGGTTTTGAATAGACTTTAATCATTGTGCACCCTCCTTAGCAGAATTTTCCACAAGATCACGGATCTCTTTCATAGAACGTCTAATTGAGACTTGATCTTTGACTGCGAGTGAATTTAAAGAAATTACTGCAGTCATGACGTCAAAGTCTTTCTTAATTGCTTTTAATAATACATCATTCTCGCTAACTGATGGTTTTTCAAGCTGAGGTGATACGTTTAAAATATCTGATGCATATAATAATTCTTCAAATGTAACATCAAAGCATCTTGTTAAAAACACAATTTCGTCTAATGTAAACGGTTGTTTATTTGCTAAACAATCTTTTACATAAGATTCTGGTTTTTCAAACACTTCTGCTAATTCTTTTGCTTTGATCTCGTTTGCATGCATCAAACGATTTAAATTATTTGTAAAGTGATGCATCGGTCGTAGTAATTTATTCATTATTGATGACCACCTTTTGCAGTTAATTGACTAAGCGCTTCTAGAGCACTTTTGTCGTTTGCTAACTCAGGAGAAAGTTTCTTTAATAATTCCTGTTTAGTCTTTTCTTCTTTTGCTTTAATCACACCTGCTTTTAACGCTTCAAATGCTTCTTCTTCGTCAGCGAGCGCTAAGTCAGCATATGTGTTAAACTCACTCTCCGCTGAAAGTAACACATAAATACCAAACAGCGCAGGCACTAAGCAAATACTTACAAATAACCAGAAGAATAATGTTTCATGTTCTTGTAAGAATTTCAATTTCATTAGCATTGGGAAACCGTACATTGTGATTGCTCCAAAGATAATTGAAATGATAAAACTCCAAACATGTAACCCAAGTTCTTCATGTAATTTTAATAAATAATATTTACGAGACAGCCAGTTTTTAGACTGAGCTGTTGACCAAACGTTTTGGTAATATTTTACCTTAGACGCTTCTCGTGTATGTCTGAATTTTAAAATGTCTAATTCACTCGTTTTAAAACGGCTTGTCGCTTTATTCATACGAGCGATACGACTATTTTGTTCACTCAATAGAGTCAGCTCCTATCTATAGATTAAAAAAGTTTTTGAATCACAAAGATAGCACCGCGGAATAGCACGTCTAAGATACCGATTGTCATTCCTGCAGCAATAAGAATTCCAATTGCTGTACAAAATGTTGACGTTGCTTCTCCAGCAGTTGCCCATGTGATTGATTTAATTGTGTTTCCAAAGTTTTTCATCTTAAAATCTCCTTTGTTGTAAGTCTATTATATTTCAAATTAGCGAGCATGAACACTCGCGATTCAGCTAATTTCAACCTGATTTTAACTAAATCGCGAGACATGTACATACCCCTAAATATAATCTTCTAACATTTGTTCTAAGATTTGTGAAGTTAATTCTTCACCTTGTGCTACACGATTATATAATTCTTGATCGAATGCACAATCTGCAATCAGATAATAATGATGAACTAGATCATTTTGTGAAGCGCGTCGAACGTTTCGACCGCGCGCCTGAATTAATGAAATATGTGAATATTGATTCTCGTAGAAAATTGAACAATTTGACTTTTTCAATTCGATACTCGCGCCACCAGCTTGGTATTGCAATAAGATTGGATTGTCGGTCGTCAAATCGATTTCTGCAAAGTCTGTTCCACCAGAAACCACTTGAATGTTTTTGTAGCCTTCTTTTTCTAATCGAGCTAAGATTGCATCTTTAGCTGAGTTATGTTGATAAAAGATAAGCGGTTGAACATGTTTCTTACAAATGTCAACCATCGCATCTAAACGTAATTCGTCTTCACAGATTCGAGCAACTGTTGCTAATAAGAAGTCAATGACGCTTTCGAACATACGTTTTCGTTGTGCCGCTCTTAATGATGCTAAGTCATCATACAACTCTTTGCTATATTCTAATTGAATGATGTGCGATTTTACGTCTGGCATGTCAAGAGTTGACACGTCAACGTTTGGTCGATACATAATTTCTGCATATTGATCTAATAATGTTTTATAATACGGCCAACGATATTCGTTTACTTGACCATTATAATCATAGATTAAGTATTGACCGTACATACCTTTTAGATCCATTAAACCCGTTTCGCGTTCGAACTGTGTTTTATTACTATAATATTGACCCATGATTAGATAGCTACTCATGTCTAAGATATGATTGTTCGTCAATGGTGTTGCAGCGACACCGATTTTATGAAGTTCGCCAAGCTTTTGTAATTGCTTAGATCGTTTTGACACTGGGTTTTTAAACCCGTGTACTTCGTCGATCACGACAATACCTTTGAATGTAAGTTCTCTTAGTAATGAACTCATTGATTTTGCGTTTGCCAAGATTGACGCGAATTTGTCATGAGAAGTGATTGTGATGGGTTCTAGAATGTTATCTGGAAAAGCTCTGTTGTAAGCAGCAATTGTATTTTGCCAGCCCAAGCCTGCTACTGATTTTGCGATTGAAGATACCATAAATGGTAATTTTCTACCAAGTTTGCGTTGCAGTTCTCCAAGTGCATATACCGTAACGGCTGTTTTACCAGAGCCTGTAGGCATGACTAATAATGACATGTAGTTTCTGCGAGCACGATTCGACAATTCGATACCGATGTTTTTAGTTGATATGTCTTCCCAATCGATGTAGTCATAAGGTTTAATATTCGGGTTCGACATGACATCGAAGTCAACTACTGGTACACGTTTAGTCGCAGCACGTTTTGACGTTGCTTGTTTTGCAGCTTTTGCTTGAGCTGCTTCACGTTTTTCAATCGCGCGTTGCTTCGCAATTCTTGCACCATAACCGTTTACTTTTGTTCGAGCCATTACATCACTCCTTTGCCTTTATTCATTACTTTAATTGTTGCAAAACCTGTCAGTCGCTTATGCTCTGCAGCTGCAGCGCTTTGTCGAGTCGTTAGATCGATTGTATACAGTCGTCTAAGAAGATAAATCACGATTGACGAAATAAACGTTCCGATTGCAATCGCGTCGACAGTAATGAGCACTGTCGCAGGCGAACCGTCTAATTTCAATAGAATAGATAGTGCTAAACCAATGTATGTCAGTATTAGAGATAGAATCAAACCGCGAACAATTGATAGCTGTAAGTTATATTGCTTCATTGCTTTTGGTGAATATTGATTTAACGCTTCTTCGTCTTGACTGCTATCGAGTTTTCCTGCTTCTTCAGATCTTGCGTAAAACTCATTAGGCTGACTGTGATTCTTTGTTTGAGAAAGCAACGACGTTTCACTTCTAATATCCATTCGATTTGACGTGTATAACGGTACGAATACGTCATACACTTGATCTTGATTATAGAACACATGATTTAATGTTGTTCTAGAAATAACATAACCATCTAAGTAAGTTAAATCATGATGATTGTGTCGAATTGGTAAATGATAAGCGTACATCATGCTTACGTCTAATGGTCGACGATATTGATTTCGTGGATCTTGAAGGAAGAAGTCGACTTGTTGATTATCGATTTTATCTGCAATTACATGTATTTGTTGATATGAGAGAAGTGTGCGTGTATAACATACAATATCTCCGATTGCATGCTGCCATGCTAAATTCTCAATTTGAGAAAGTTTAGAATTACGACCGGGTCCCACAAACTTAATTGTCACATTAGACGGATAGTGTGAACCGAATGCGACTGAGAAATTGCCACTATGCTCGTCAACTCGTCTCGTAATAATAATCAATTCACTGTTTTCGAATCGTTCACTCATTGCTTGAATCATTGGTAACAACCCTTTTGATTCATTGTAGCATGATACGATATTATGTTGCGCATCAAGCGTCTCACGAGTGATGTTTAAACATACACTTACATATTGTTTGTTCATTTGTGATCTCCTTTGTTCATTTGTTCTTCAATCCAAGCATCACAATCATAGATTGCGTTTAATTTACCACCGAGAATAGTCGTAAAATCGTCAAATTCTCCAGTATTAATTTGAATTAAACGATTGTCATCGACAGTTGCGTTCCTTGGAATTGTTTTTACGACATAATGTGATTTAATGTATTTAAATTGATTTACGACTTCTTCATTTACATAAAGTTTTAATTGTTGCAACATTACGTCTTTTTGAGATTTTAGATCTTTAACACTATCGATTGTAGTGTATTTCTCGTAGTGTGGAGTGTGTAACACAGACGTTAATGAATGATGTTTAGAATCAAATGGCATACACGATACAAACGGTCCGTCCATGAATGTTACTCCGATATGTTTAAACTCTTCTGGTACTTCGAATAAAGCAATTTCGCATGCTTCATATACAACATTTGTCTGAGGCGCTCTATCTGATAGATTCTCAATTATAGAAATGCCCGCATAAGCACAGTTGACAATATGTTTTGCGCTAACTTTATATCCTTTTGAAGTTGTTACAATATATGTGTCATCAACATAGTCAATTGAGATAATCGAGTCATTGATGAATGTATTTCCTAATGGTAACATTTGCATCATTTTCTTAGTGTCAATTGCGACTTCGTCAGTTAACCAAGAGCCTTCGATAACCTGTTGATTTAAGCAATCTGGAATGTGAGTGTCACATTTTACGTGTAAATCATTTGCAAATTTATCAAATTGCTTAGCCGATGTCATTGATCCGAACTTAGGAATTGCATACACTTGATCGAAGTTTTCGATGAGTGCTGCTTTAAACTCACGTTTAAAACGTTCATAATAGTTCACAGAATGCAACGCTGTCGTAATCGATCTAGGATAATGATACCCGTTATGCACTCGAGCTTGATTGACTAAACTTGCCGTTCCTTGCGGAGACTGATTGAAGGTTAAAGAATCATCTTTAGCAATTGTCACTACGTCGAAGTGTTGAGATAATTTACGAGAAATGTATCGACCATAGATGCCAGCACCGACAACTAAATAATCATAAGTTGAGAATGCGGAAATGAAATATTCTAATGACGAGTTATCGTCAGTGTTGTTAATATATTCATACGACACAACGATGTCTTTATTTAGTGTTGCGCATTTACGAATAAACGCTAATTGTTCTTTTGTATACTTTCTATCTTGCCAAGATGATGTATTATCTTTAGCACTCACATGTATTCTGTTTGTATTGCTAGACACATATTCTGGAGTCAATACTTCGTTTGATGCTTCATATGCGTATAAATCAAACAACGGCAAACATGTGATGTTATCGCATTCGATTTCTTTACATAACTCAACAACACTTGTAAATGTTTGCAAGAAATATGGACTAGATTCGAATGGTAACGGTTCGATGTATAAGTTAATTTTACGAGAAATGCGACTATCAATCTTTTGAATTGCTTTAATGAATTGTTGTTTTGCCATATCGTTTCGTCTTGTTGCAGGTGCACCATAGATAAAATTACGGTATGTGTCGCCGCGATCAATAGATTCAACAATATGTTTGATGATCGATAAGTCTGTAATCGATCCGTTTACTCTTGTTGAATCAACAATACTTAACATTGTGTCAAAACGTGAATCGTCATGCTTCATAGTATGTACTTTTCGATTGTCAAGTTCGAAACGTGTGTCTTCGATTGATAAAATCGTATCACCGAATGCAGGTTTTCGATCATGAAAAGCAAGTACACTACAGGCTAATTTCATAAAAGTTCCTCCTCTAAGTGTGATTCATTAATACTATTATAGATTGTCGAGACATAAATGTACACACTACTCTCAATCAAAGATTAAGAATAGTGTGTTAATTGTTCGAGTTGTGAGTGTAATGTTTTACATTTACTATAAAATACCTCACAAGCTCTATTTGCTTCGCTGATTGTATATTCGTTTACTGATCTAAATAGACCAAGTTTTTTCTTATGTGCGTCAACAAACGCTACTAAACTTTCCTTAAGAGCGTCACTTAACACGAGCACATCATTTGCTGTATTTAGTGCTGGTCTCGAGAATTGGATAAGTGCTTGACTTACTCGAATTCGTTCTAAATATTTCACTAATTTATTTCGAATAAAATCTTCTGTGTCTTCGATCATTCTCATAATATCATTAGCATATTCTCTATCAATATCTGGTGACGATTGAATCAAATCTAGATATTCTGATCTCAATTGACTGACAATTTGACCAAATGATTGTAATGAAATATCAATTCTATCAACAGCTCGCACTTCAATTTGATGAAGTCGATCGTAGTCGTCTAACGGAATCACTGCTCTAAGTCGATCGATTGTATCTGAGAGAGCAGGACATAAGATATACATTCGAATGCTATTAAAGTGAGCTAATAAATCTGATGCATATACGATTGCATCTCGTGTTACCATGTGATATGGAAAAATTGTCTTATAACTCACTGACTGACCAAAGATTCGACCTTGCCATTTCACTTTAATTAGAGACACAATTTCTGATGCGCGTGTTTCCAATGTTGATCGAATAGCATAAGAATCGTCTTCTACAGTTAAGAATAAATCTTTCGTAAAACGTACTCTTGCAACTGCTGATAGCATCAGTTCTTGTTTAGCTAGTACGTTTTTGATTCCAGCCGGTGCTTGAATATGTTCAAATGCATACTCAAGTTCTTCGTTAGTCATACGACCAACACTGACAGGTTCAAAGGTCTCTACCAAATACTCAAATGAAATATGTAATTGATAAGACCCTTCACCTAATTTTGTGACAGAATCAACTCGAAAATTTGTATCGAAATCTTGAGAAAAATTATAACGTTCTTCGAGGTAAGACGCAATGCAAGATTGAACTAACTCAGTGTTTAATTGCGTCACAATAGCTCACCTCTAATCTGCATCAATAACAGTCTTAATTCCTTTACGGATTGAAAGTAATGTCGGACAAATTTCTTGAATAATTGTGCTTTCGCATTTACGTAAAATCGCGATATGCACTTCGTAACCTTCAGACTGATCACCCTTATTTAAACCACGTGCTTGAACTTCTTCTTTATACGAAGACATGCGCCCACTTAACGTGTTTAATTCAGTCGCTACATAGTTAGGTGCTCCTACAAACGCTTGACCTAATGCTGTACGTAATGCAGGTGTGCTTGCGCGTAAAATTGCGTCTACTAAGCTACGTGCTAATTCTGCAGTTTGCGTACATAGATCTGCCATGTTTTGTACCTTTTGATCTAACGTATCAAGAGAAACAGAATCAAGGTTTTCTGCAGTCGCTTTTGCTGGAACGATGCTTTGTAGAGAACGACATTCTGAAGCGGCATTGTCTAATAAAGTATATGCGCTGCTTACGAATTTGTAAGTGTCTTCTAATTCTTTACGTAATTGTTCTGGCATCTTTGTTTCGCCGGACGCTGAGATTGACAATCCTTTAAAATCATTAGGGTTCCACGCTTCACGTAACGCTTCTTCGATAATATCATGGAATCTTTCACGGAAGAATTCTTCGTTATTTTGACGGCTGAATTCTGGATAAGTAGAACCTGCTAATGAATATGAATGTGTAAGGCAATTTAAGTTCCCTAAGTTTAATTCTTTCATTTGAGATTTTGCAATACGATAAATTGCAGGATTGTCTTCATCTTGTTCTAAGTAGAACTGAATGACTGGGAATTCTCCAGCGATATTTGCTCGCGCAACTACATGATTATTGGCTTTATCCAAACCTTTTAACATTGTATCATTCATAAACTCTGAGTGAGAGCGCATTTCTTCAGTAACGTCGCCCTCCCAATATAAATCTTTAATTTCATGAACTGCGATTTGTACAACTGTTGCATCTTCTACTTTAGTAGATTCTTTTAATAATTGGATATTCCAAACAATATTTGGGTTATGTGGTTTTTGACAAATGATATTTGAAACTAAATTCGCTGCCGAAATATACAGTGATCTATTGTTAGTTACAATTTCTGACATAATAAAACTCCTTTGCTAAATAACTCGATGAAGGCGCTTCATCTTTGATAGATTCATTATATCAAAAAGACGCACGTTCGTACACTCGTAGTATACGCGCGTGTCTATCATCTTAATCATCAATTAAAGAAAGTGACTACTTGATACCTAGTTCGACCGCCATAAGTATTCGGTTCGATCGCACCAGAAAGAATAAATTTATCCTTTTTCGGGTTCTTGTAATAATTAAACACAATTCCGTCGAGTGAGGGTAATAATACTACTCTAAGGTGTTTATCATAACTGAATGTAGAAACATTTCTGCTAGTTGGATCTACTTCGAACGATACTCTCAATTGAGGAATAAATCTATTAAATGGATATAATTCGTCAATTTCTGCTAAACCGATCATAATATCTGAGTCTGTGATTTTTTTATTTTTCAACAAATCTGTAATATCGAATGCTGGTAATTGTTCAACAATCTCATGTCGAGTTGCGTTTGTCACAATATTTGCCCATTCTAATTTGATCTTATCAGCAAAGATTGTTTTAATTGTAATACCTGCTGCTCCAGCGTGACCACCAAATGAAATGACACCATCTGGTACACGAGATTTTAATTCTCTAAATAATTCTCGTAAGTCATAACCTGCTGGTGCACGTGAACTTCCTCGGCAAATGTCGTCTTCAACACTAAACGTAATCGATGGCAATTTAGTCGATTGAACTAAACGTGAACTTACTAAACCAACTAAGCCTTCATATTTCGGATTGTCAATAATAACAACTGTATCTGTCAACGGAGTTACTTGCAATAAATCTTCTAGCATTTGTTTACGTTCATCGTTTAGCTCTTTTAATTTAGTAAACTTAGCCATTGCTGCAGCAAGAGTGGGTTGCATGAATAATTCGAAACTTGGTTTAGAATCACCTAGAACACGTCTTGGTGAGTTCATAAACGGTGCTAAAGTCCAGCCAATTGGTTTTGACGTTAATGAATCAATCTCACTTAAAATTGCTTCTAAACCATTTAAATACGCTTGAAATTGAGGACTGTTAGAAACATGACGTAAGCTTGCTACGTTTTTACGAGTAAAATATTGATACTTACGTAGTATGTACGCATTTTCATCAGTTAATGGCATCATATCTCCTACAGTTGCAATTACCACAAGCGGTTCATAAGCTTCAACAAGTTGAAGTTTTTCAGGCGCATATTTTCGACATAGCAACTTCATTAATTTATGCGCAACGTATGTTCCACAAATTGAATGAAACGGTGATCCGTCTTTAACGTCTCCACGATTAGGGTTGACAACTGCTACTGCATCAATCGGATGATTATTTGCTTGACCCGGGTGGTGATCCGATACTAATACTTCGATATTTAGCATTTTAGCAAATGCAATTGTTTCTTGGTTTGCAATCCCACAGTCTGCAGTTACGATTACGTCAAATGGTGAATATAATTGCATTAATCTTGTTAGTTCAGGTTTAGTAAGACCATAACCTGTTTTTGTAATTGGATAAGTTAGTTCGACGTTAAATCCGAGTTCTTTTAATACATTATAAATCTCAATTCCTGAGCCGACGCCGTCGACGTCATAGTCAGATCGAACTAAGATTCGTTTGTCTTTTCGAGCCCACAACTCGTCAACGAATTTTTCGCTTTCTGTTAATAATGCTGGATCGAATTCACAAGCGTGCTTATGATTCTCAATGTGTTCTGCTGAAATATTATAATGTTTCAAGTATTCTTCATATAAATCAATCAATCAATTTCACCTCCGTTGTTTGGTTAAATGCTTTAATTTTCATATCTGCTAATTCATATTGTTCAAAGCCATCAGATGCTTTAACAGTAAAGATTGGTAATTGGTGGTTGTCAACCGCGTCGAACGAAAAGTCTTCATAACCGATGATAAATCGACCACCACTTCTAATAATTTCTAGTCCTTTTCCCCACTGGTTGACAGCTGGTAAACTACCAAGACGTTTTGCTTCAATACCCGTAAACACGCCATCTTTATCATGCGTTAAAATATCAGGTGTGCCGTCTTGTGAGAATAAAGATCCGTGAACGTTTACATAATAACGATTATGCAAGATACATTCATTTACAATTTTACCGACTGCACCTAATTTTGAATTCTCTTTACGTGATGTCATTTCTTTAGGTTATTTCCTTTCGTTCGATTTGTCGAAGTGCCTTTTTCTTTTTTAGTTGAGTATAAAGACTTCGCAGATTTTGCAATTGATTCTCCATTTAATAGAGCGTTTGCAAGTTCTTTAGATTTTGCTAAATCTAATTGTTTTTTATTTGCCGTTGCTGCTCTTGCTAAGCAGATCCAATATGCTTCTCGTTCATCAAGTTTGTTTTTATGATTCCTGTTAATATATTCTAATACATAAAAGTCCCAATCTTCTAAATTCTTAAATTCCGAATCATGACCAACAGTTTTAGACGAACCGTTTTTAAAATGTTGTTGTAGTCTTCGTTTCATGTTTACTGATTGACCAACATAGATCTCAAAAGTTTTACGATTGTGATACACATATATTCCACTTTTGTCTGGCATTGCGTCAAATGTAAACTTATAACGCAGTTCTTTAAGGAATCGCTCATATGTAATTGCTTCAGGTCGTAATGAAGACGCTTGTTGAGTTGACAATAGCATCTTTTTTAAAGATTCATTCTCAGCTCTAAGCGTCTTTAATTCTTCATTACTTGATTGATAAGCTTTTACGAGACGATTGTATTTATTTACAAATGCATCGTACGAACTCAAATTTCCCACGACCAATCTTTGCATTCTAGTTTTAATTGTAGTTTGTCAAGTAATTTACCTGATTCTGCATCGAAGATTCGATATTCCCACGTTGCATAAGTAGGTCTTCTTTCTAATAATGTCATCCAATAAATAGATTTAGACTTATTGATATTATTCACTTGAATTTCGAACTCTCTTAATTCTTTACGGTTTTGATCTGAGTCCCAACCGACTACTAATGCAGGATTGTTCTCAGAACCGTGATACCCATAAGGAATTAAATGCGTTCTGTCATACGCTTTATCAGCTTTTGGATAAAGCATCGGTTTTAATTCAGCGCGACGTTCGTCGTCTCGACCTTTATGTGAGAATGCTGTACCTTTCGGTAAGAATGCACAAATTTCATGTCGAGTTGCATCATGATAAAACCAGTATTGACCGTCTTTAGGTCGATGACCTGTCGCCCATACTGTCTCAAGTTTTTGTTTAGACTTAAGAATCTTGATCGACTGCAAGTCATCTTTTTGAACTTTATCTGGTTCATGTTTAATTTTTACTTTTTTCGGACGAGGGTTATAATACGGTTTGAAAAATCGTATCACTTTTGTAAGAAAACTTGTTTCACTCATTAGCGAGACCTCCTTGTAGTTGTAGATGGTGTAAATTGTGTTGTCGGAGCTTGTGTTGTCGGTTCATCATTATCTGAGATTTCAACAGTAATGCTTGAACCTTTTGTAATTTTCTTATATGAAGACGCCGATGGCGCTTGCGTGACAACGTTACCTTTCTTAATTGACGATCTTACGATCTTATAAGTGACTTTGATCTGATTGTCTTTTGCCCACTTTTCAACGTCTTCACGAGATTTATTGACTAAGTTTGGATAATCGACGATTAGATTATCGAGTGCTGTCTGTGCAGATGAGACTTCGTTCTTCAGTTTTTCGAATTGTTCTTTAGAACTTGTTTCTTTTGCGATTTTTTCTTCAATAAATCGACCTTTGTCGTTCTGCTCTAAGTATTGCTTAGCATCGTTAAACCAACTCATCAATGGTTGTGTTAAATCTGTGCTAGTCACAGATGATGACAACTCTCTGAATTCTGATCGATCACTTTCTTTTGCAGAAGTTCTTACATAAAGTGTGTTTTTAGACTTATCTAAATAGAAAGAATGTTCAATCTTTTCGTAGAGTGTTGTCAACACGTTGTATTCTTTAGCATATGATTTTAAGTCATCATAAGTTCTTTCAACAAAGTGATTTGCTTTTGTCGTTAATGATAATTCATTTAAAGTGTCGAACTCGTTGTCAATAATCAATTTTAACTGATCAGATTTATCAACGACTGTTTCAGTTTTTTCGCTTAATGACGATTGAATTGACGATTGAACAGTCCATGCTTTTGAAATGACATCGAATAGTTCGTGTACTCCCGTGAGTGAAATTTGCTTGATTATATCGTGCGCTGACGTAAGTTCGTCAATAGACGATTGAGAAACTCCGTCTTTAAAGTCGCCTTTATCTTCGTCCCAGATTTGATTCTTAAGTTCAACGTATTTACCCACGTTCGCACGTTCGACGTCGCTTAAGTATAACATTTCGGGAGATAATGATGCTAATTCAGGTTGATAAGGTTTTTCCCATTGTTTAGAACTATCATACTTGACAACTAGTTGAATTAGCATTGCAAGCGTCACTAATAATAATGACGCTCCAGCTAATAATACAACTAATTTTTTAAGAGAACCATTTTTCTTCATCTAATAAATGACTCCCTTCGATTGATTTTAATTGATTCAGTGATTCTTTATTCGCGATGTCGATTGCAATTACTTTATCTGGATATAAGTCTTTAAATAATTTTGCGTAATGTGTAAACATGATATTAGATTCTTTTAAGATCTCTTTCTCATGCTTTGTATATCCTTTGCCTTCTTCAACAGCTCGTTTGTCTAATCGATTTAATAATAAATCGACATCGCTGCTGTAGAAAATAATATAATGATACTTAATTGCATCAACAAGTTCATTAAAGTGACCTTTGTGCAACGGAGCCCAGGTTCTGATCATCATCTCAGGCCCGTCTCGATGTACTGTGAAGTCTTGTTCAGCATTCCATAAGAAACCATATATTAAATATGAAAGCCAACCACGGTCGTAAATCACACTCTCGTGTGATGTTGAATCGTGCAGTAATTGCGACATTTTTAAATAATTTTCAGAAGAGAAGTGTTGCACAGTTGATTGATGTAACTGTGCTAACTCTCTACTAAGTGTTGATTTTCCAGAGCCTTTAGGGCCTTCTAGTACGTAATGAATCATTCTTCAGCGCCCCCTAATGACATTAAGTTTTTGTATAAGTCGTGAATCTTTTCTAATTCTCGATCTAATTTTGTAACACGAACCGCTCTAACTGTTGGAATTACAGTGTCGTCATGATGTACTAAACCAAGATCTGGAATATCACATGTTACTTTCCAGTTTTTCAATAAGTTCTCAGCCCAGCGTACATACGCATCAATGTCGAGTTTAGATTTATCAAAGTCACGAAGTTCTTTCGCAGTATTTAATACTTCACCGCGGTTAATATCTAAAGGATAACCTGATACAGTTTCACTACGAGTCCATTTTTCAACTAAGTCATATTCTTCTGTATTTGAATTGTATACACCGAGTTTAGCAGTTCCATGCGCTTTCGCGTAATTTTTAAACTCTTCTAATGAATCGAAGTTGTAAATTGGTGCAGTTTTCAAATAACGAGTTTCGCTACGTTCTTTTAGTGTAGTGACTAACGCAAAGTCAGATGGTACAAAATTTTCTGTTTGCAAACGACCTTTGTACGATAATTTCTCATCATCGATAACCATATCTCTAGGTTGAACACCTTGATATAATTGTTGAATAAACTTAAATGTGAACTCTTGAGTCATTGCTTTAAGTGTTTTCACAGCGAATGGTCGACCTTCTTTTGTTAACACAACTCGGTTAATACGCTGTTGATCGACGTCATCATAAATTAATGTTCGTTTAGCAGAACCAACATATACATGATACCATGCTGTAGGGTGGTTCTCAGATTGAATTTTCTTCATATAATCTACAATACGTTGACGGTCGTAAGGTTTAGACAACCATTCTTCGTCATTTGAGATATATTCTAAGACAGCATTCGCAGCGATAAGTGGATATGCGATATTTTGACCAAGTGACATTGATCCGAAGAATAGACCATGACCGTGACGTAGGCGTCCACCTACTTTTTGACGGTGACCATTTACGAACTCGATACGGTTTGAAGTATCACGGTTTACGAAACGTGTTAATGGTTCTGGTTCAACACCCATACCATAATCAGCAATGTATTCTTCAATGATTTTTTCACATTTTTCCATTTCGATATTGCATACATACAATCCATCGGTATTTGTTGCAATAACGAATGCTCCAGCTTGTGTTAAACGTTGCGCTAAAGCCCAAATGAACATATTTCCGATTAGTCGCATTGATAATGTCTTATTGTCAAGAGGCAATAACGCATATTTCTTATGCGTGTTTGCGGCACCAGTTGCATTATTTAAAACGAATTTAAACCCTTCTTGTTTGTCGGCATTCTCGTAGTCGACTTCTGTCCAGTCGTTTTTATCGTATGGAATAGAGTTTTTAATCTTAATACGGTGCTCGATGATACTTGTGTATCTATCGTAACCTTCACTTGTCAGGTACATACGCATCTTAGATGCCATCGTAGGATAGAATGAAGACCAGTCGATGTGAATTACGTCTTTTGCATCAATCGTTGGTTTTTGTGCAGCGGTTTGCGGTCCACCAGCGCGGATCCAAGCATCGATTTGCGCAGGACATTTTAAATGTAAGCCTTCAACGATGTTACCGTGAGCACCACCAGTTGATACTGTAGCGCAAGTATCAGTAGGGTTCCCGTCTCTATAGTACGGAATGTTAACTGTTGAACTTGCTGTAATTGGTTGTGTTTTCAATACGAAACTTAGATCTTTCCAAGCACGAGTATCTTTATCTCGGAAGTGAGTAAAGAAGTCATCAAGTTGTGTTGGAATGAATTCTTCTGTTTCTTTCATATATTCCCATAAGTCAACCCACTGCATTTCTCCAGGTCTAGATTTATCAGGAACTGGGAATGCGAAACTAATTCCGTCGTAGTCGACAGATTTAATTCTGTTTGGTCCAATTAATACAAGACCGGCTAAGTTTGCGGCTGTCGCATCTCGTTCAGATGGTGTATATCGAGTTAATTTCGACATATCAGTATAACGAGCTGCAGTATATGGGTACATTTTTCGAATCATGTCACGGGTATAGAGACGTGTGTGAAGATATGGGTCGAAACTTTTTACACGAGTACCAAGCACGTCGTTAAAGTTATAGTCAACAAGTTCTTCTTTGTCTTCTTGAGTCCAGATTTTCGGATCGTTACTTGCAACAGATTCATCAATAATAATATCCATACCATCTCGAGCCATTTCTTTCTTTAAGGCTGGAGGTAATAAGCTATCTGTGTCATCTTCTTGTTTATCAGATTTAGCAATCTTAGCCCAGTCAACGTGACCGTCACTCCAAAGTGCTAAATTGTACCAATAGCGATACATAGATGCTTTAATCACACCTTTTGTCATTAGTTCGATATGATTTGGAAACTCGTATTGTCTTCCGTCATACCGAATTAACGTATTAGATAAAAATCGAATATATTTAGGTGTCATGTTTTCTTTTAAAGTTTTAGTTGCTAAATAGATCAAGATCATCAATGGTAAGTCATATCGAGAACTGTTCCATCCATGATACTCGGCGAATTTAGCTTCATTTGTATAAGGAATATCTACTTCTAATGCTTTACATGTAATCATTCGTAATAAAATCTTTTCGAATTGCTTCATATGTTCAGCGTTACCTTGTTCAAAACGATACACTGTAGATTCGATCTCGTCAGGAGAGTCTTTCTTCATATATCGTAATGTATCTGGCTTGTTAATAAAGTTTCTAATTTGACGATGTAGTTCTTTATCTGTTACATCATCGAATTGCTCGTCACCGAATAGAATCAATGACATTCGACGGTCGTTAATCATCGCTAACGTAAATAACTCAAGTGTCGACTCTATGTCGTACGTGTTTACTAACGCGTCTTGAAGATAAGAAAAGTCGATCTTTTTATAAATCTCATTAGTTGTTTTTAAACGAGTCCATTTACTTACTTGTTCTCGAACACGCTGCGTAAATTGACCAGGTTGTTTAATTGCAATTGTCATACTTTCTTAATCATCTCCTAACTTATCGTTAATATGAAACACTACACCGAAGTCAGTGTCTTCAACTTTTGTAAATACGGGTGAGTTCTCAAATGCGCTAAACGACTCTTGTACAAAGTCATAGATGACGTCTTCAGGCGTAACTGTTACAACATTTGTTCCTGTCGTCACTGCTTCAGCAAGTTTATCGACAAATAATTGACTTACACATAAGTCATCCATTTCTTTTGCTTGTTCTCTAGGTAAACTAGAAATATACTCATCTTGCGCTTCTGTTAATGTAAGACCAAGTTTATGTGTAAACTGATCAAACACTTTTTGCTCTGAGGGTCGATCTTCTTTAAACATGCTATCAATGTCATCTTCATCAGATGATCGAAGGCGTTCATCGATATACTCGAAACCTGCATCTATTTTGTCGATTGTTTTCAGCAGTTCTTTAGTTTCTTCACTAGTATCACTTGAAACTATTGGCTGTTCTTCAACAAGTTGTCGATCACTAGATCCAAAGCGTTCGCCTTCATTTCTTGTACGATTCATTTGAGTACCTGTCTCGTTAGCAAACGTGAAATATGGCATTAGCACGATTTGTGCTAAGTAATCACCACGTTTTAAACTTACCGGGTAAGTATTAAAGTTACTTACAAAAATTGAGATCTCTTTTCCGTTATACGATTGATCGATCACCGTTGGAATAATTGTCACACGTTTATCTGACGTACTAGAACGCGTCATTACGTGAGCAGCAACATAAGGCGCTAAATCTAACGTAATTTTAGCAGGTGATCGAACAGTTTGGCCTGGATATACTATAATGTCTTCTTGAAGACAAATATCTAAACCGGCGTCTCCAATGTATGCTCTTCGTGGTGGCAATGCACCTTCTAATAAGTTAAATCTTGATTCGTGTGACAAGTTATTCTCTCCTTTAATTCTTTAATCTATCAATTTTATCATAGATCGGCTCAATATATAGGCCGCTCAACGAATATCCGTTTCTTGCAAATTCATCAGTTGTTCCAAACTTTCTTAGAATTCTTGCTTGTTCAATTCGTTGTAATAATGGTCCTTTAGCAGTAGACACGACAGGTTTTCCGTCAATGTTTACTACACGACCGCTTTTCATTACTGCAAAACCAACAACTTTAAATTGTTTCATAAATTGTAAGTATTGCTCATATTTTTTTCGTTCTGCTTGACGTCTTTCATAACGTCTTACAAGTGTAGAACCTTCTCTACTCTTTTTAGATACGAAGCCAAGTTCTTCTAATGCTTGCATCATTTCTTTTAACGAAATAAATTTCTTCACAGCAAGAACGTCATGCTCGTATTCTCGATGAATAAACTCAATTGCACTTGTTAAAGACGTCACTACGTCAAGTCGATTATGTCTATATCGGACTAAGGTCTTCATATAGGCACTCCTTTCGTAGTGAAAGTGTATCGTCAATTTAAGATTAAACCAACGATACACACTTCTTATGACTTATTTTATTCTTTAGGTTTTGTTAACTTGATAGTAATATCAGTATCAAAACCAAGTGCTTGTAATTCTTCGATTTCTTCTACAAGTCTTTCAACAGATGCGTCTTCGATTTTTACTTTCTTAGACATCGATACTGTCTTAGTGCCTTCTCCGCTTGGTGTTACTTCTTCTTGTAATGGTTCTGAATAAGTAATTTTCATAATGTCATTATACTCCTTTTTCGTTATTCATGTACACAGACAATTCGTGGTAATTTTGCATCAGAGTCAACTAATAATTGTTGCGATGACAAGTAATCATAGATTACTTTACCTGGCACAACGTGAGAAACTCTGCTACGTAATACGTTATCGTAAGAATCATCGATGATGAATTTCTCTGCCCCAGTAATGTCATCAGTCATTTCTAAAAGAACGATTGAATGACTGTCTTTTAGATATTTATACACAAACCAGTTAGATCTTAAAATACGATTAGAATCTAATGTTGGTTCACCTAACGCTTCTGCACCATAGAAAACTAGTTCTTCTTTAGCTAAATTATGTTCTCCTAGTTTCATCCTCTAACACCTCGAATCTCTGCTGATTCTCCTTGAGGGTTCACTAATTGAACTGATCCTCCTAAGAAGTATTTAGTTTTATAAAGTGTACGATACTCTAATAATGCTAATCGTTGCACATGACTACCGCTTGTTTCAAATTGAGCGTTTGTAAAATGCGGGTTTAAAAACCTCACTACTAAACGCTTACGGTTTTCTGTGTTTACAAGTCTTAGCATTAATGCATCTTTTTTACTTTCTAGTGATTCAACGACTAAATGACCATTGTCAATAGCTTGTTGCAATTCGTTAGACACTGAGTAGATTAACATATAATGCAATCCCCTTTCTTATGATATATGTTTATTATGTTACTGTTTTAACGTTTTAATAAAGCATTTGTTAATCACTGTTGTTAATCAACAGTTACTTTAACTGGATGAAACACTACACCCTAGGTACTGATTTTCTAAATAAAATTTAATAATTCTAATTAAAATGATTAAACAATTTATTCAACCTTCTGTCGTACTATTCTCAACTTTTTACAAAGAAACTCTCGTTTTATGAGAACGTACTAGCATAGCTAGTACCATTAGCTTAAGTGTTAGTGGTCTAAATAATATTAGACATCCTAACAAGCAGTATTAAATCATTAGAATGTCTTACTGATTTTCTGTCCGGTATTCTTTTCTGCGATTAACGCAGAAACTCCTCTATGAGATAAATCATGAATACTCTCTACTGACTTACATAGTATATTTTATTATAAGCTTACTTAAACGTACATCGTATTATGTAGAAACTTTGTACTATATTATACATTGTATAATAATTTTAATTAGATCTATACAATGTTATTCAGTAATCTTATACTATATCCCATCTGAAAATTCATTAGGGAATACTTTTCATTTATAATTATAAATCATCACAACTCATATGTACATGCTTACGCATAATGTACTGGAAACACTTCTACAGAATGAGTTAATGAATCGAACTTCTCACGAGAGTTATACGGTAAGATGACGTGTTCTAAGAAAATCTCTAAGACTTTTTCTAAAAGTTGTTTAGAAGTTTCTTCTGTTAACGCACACTCGAGAATATTATCCTCAATTTCGATTGTCTCAGTTTTATTTGCCGCTGGACTCATTAAGATCTTATGATCTGCAGTCATAAATGCGTCTTTGCAAGTCAACTGCATCACCACGACTGGTTCGTCATGTTTCTGTGTAAACGTAACTCGCATTGCAAGCTGCAACTCTTTAAAGAAAATCGCAAATGAGTTTGTATGATAATGTAATAACATTTCATTCTCACAGTATGCTGCACTTTTCGGAACTGACGCATGATAGCGAAGTACTGGAATTTTTGTTTGTTCACTGATGTCTAGACCACGCTCACCATCGGTGAACGCGTCTAGCAACTCTTGAGTAATTTTATATGAATTAAACACAAATGGTTTTACTTTAGCCATTATTAGTTATTTCCTTTCAAGTTTACATTTGTAATCGTTAATAACCCGTCTTTCAAGTTTAACGCTTGAATACCTGCTGAAGTAGCAGAATCACTACGTTTCGCGTATTTAGAAAGATCGATCTTACGATCAACATGTTTCGGATGTTTTAATGAATTGTCAAACACGTCTAATTCTAAAGTGCTTGATTTCATGTCTTCAATTGGCACTGCTTGAGCAAAGATCACATGATCGTTGTCATCTTTAAATTTCATCAATTTACCAAGTTTACGAACGTATCGTTTATTCGATACGTTTAACTGAGCTTTCTCAGCATCTAAGACTTTAAGAGCACCATTCTTAGTTAAGATCACCATTCTGTGAGTCTTATAGTCATTACTGCTAATTGCTCCAACAAATTCATCACTTACGACTAAATCAGGAATTTGTTTATTTAATTGTTCGTAATTGTCATTTAATGACCCTTGTTCTAAGTCATTTACAAATCGTGTAATCGATTGACCTGACTTAGTTGCAATTACGACATAATCTGTTGTAGAAGCATCGACGATTGCAGCAATGTCGTCATTTTCGTATTTATCAATGTTATTCTCAAAGGCTTTAATACCCATTCGGAATACTTGTAAATCTTTCTTAACGATTACTTTCATCGGCTTAGACTCAACTAAGTCTTCTTGTTTAAGCACTAATTCTTCGACTTCTTCCTCTTCTGCATTTGCGAACTGAGTTCGACGAGTATAGTCTTTCAATATAGTCTTAGATTGTTTAAAGTCATCAATCAATTGTTTCTTTTGATATTCTACATCGTTTAAACGTTTAGATAACTCAGCTTGTAAAGCTTGGTTATTCGCAAGTTCATTTGTCAATTGTTCGAAGTCTTGACGGCCTAAACGGTGTAATTGTAAGTCTGCAATTACATGTGATTGTTGTTCTGAGAATTTATGTTTCTTTTGAAGTTTGTCAATAAAATCTTTACGAGAAGTAGACTTACGAGCATCCTTGATGACTTCGTCAGAAAGTTTTACTAATTTCAATAACCCTTGCACAATATGCTCACGAGCAACTAATTTATCTAAATCGAATTGCCACATACGAATTAATGTTTGTCGACGGAACTCAACGAATTTCAATAAGTATTCGCGAATACCAAGAACTCTTGGTTTTGCGTCAACAATCATTAAGTTATTTGCCGACAACGATACTTGTAAAGTTGATTTCTTATAGAGTAAAGTCTCAACTTGTTTTAACATTAAGTATGAAGTACCACGTTTAAACACAATCTTAATTGACACTTGATCAGATGATGTCGACTCGTCGTCAATACGAACTACGTTTAACGCCTTCATATTTGCTTCTAACACAGTTGCCATTGATTTAATTAATGACGTTGTATCAATTCCCCAAGGCACTTCTGTGATTTCTAAATAAGGTTCTTTTGCTTTTTCGTGAACGATGACTTTACCGCGTAAAATAAATTTACCAGTTCCATCTTCAATCTCGCTCATATGACCTGAGTTGTCAATCAGCACTCCGCCTGTCGGGAAGTCAGGTCCTTTGACGATTTTACCAATCGCTTTCGGCGTCATATCAGGGTTTTTCACAACTGCGATACAACCGTCTAATAATTCTAAAGGATTGTGCGATAGAATTCTAGTTGCCATACCAAACGCAATCCCTTGAGAACCATTAATCATTCCTTGTGGAACTGCAGCAGGTAATACTTCTGGAATCTTACGAGTTCCGTCGAAGTTGTCAATTAGTGTGACAGCGTTTCGGCTAATGCCTGATGTTAATAAATCAGCACTTACACTTTGTCGACATTCATAATAACGCATTGCAGCTGAACCTGAACCGTCGATGTGACCATTATTTCCGTGCACATCTGTTAATGTCATAAAGTTCACCCATGGTTGCGACATACGAATTAACGCGCCATCGATAGATCCATCACCGTGAGGGTGATAATTCGCCATTGTATCTCCGACAACTTTCGCACCCTTTACATAACGTGCTTTAGAGTTTAACCCGAGTTCACTCATTGACCAAAGAATTGCTCGATGAACGGGTTTTAACCCGTCTCGAAAGTCTGGAATCGCACGATCAATAATAACATAATGACCATAGTCCTTCATCGACTCTCGAGCGGATAATGAAATATCTTGTTTATCTGCTAATACCATTAGTGCCCTCCTTGCGTTTCATCAAAGTTAATATGTTCTACGACCCAGTCGTAACGTAATTTAGCATCAGAGCCTAATAAGATTTGTAATTCTTTATGAGCTGCTTTTGCATCTTCAATTGTAATCTGAACTAATCGACGAGTTGCATCATTCGCTAATGCTTCATGAGCTTCATCAAGAGCCATTTCTCCAAGTCCTTTATAACGATGAATGTCATAGCCTGTTAACTTAGAACGGTCTTTCTCGATTTCTTGTTCTGTATAGTACATTTTAATTTCATCAATGTTCCCATTTTTATACTTAACGGCTTTATACAATGGTGGTAAGACCACATATAAATAACCAGCGTCAATTAATGGCTTCATAAACTTAAAGAACAACCCGAGTAGCAACGTACGAATGTGAGAACCATCGGCATCCGCGTCAGTCGCGATGATGATTTTATGATAGTCTGCTTTCTCAGGATCACATTCTTGTAAAATACCCGCATTTAACACTGAGATAATTGTTCGTACTTCTTCATTCTTTAATGCTTCACTTAATGTAAGCTCGAATGTGTTTTTAATCTTACCGCGAAGTGGGAATACAGCTTGGAATTTCGGATCTCGTCCGATATTAGACGCTGAGTCACCCTCTACGATAAACAGTTCTTTCTTAGACGGGTCTTTTGCAGACGCAGTCTTTAATTTACTTGACTTTGTTAATGTGCCTGAGCCATTTAGCTTACGAGCATTTTTCTTATCTAAACGAGTTTCGTTAATCGACTCACGAACTTCTTTAGATTCGTTAATTTTCTCAATCACTTGATACGCACTATCAGGATTGTCAAATAGCCAAATTGACACATTCTTATAAATTACTTGTTCCATCGCTTTAGATGCTAAAGCTGTTTCAAGTTTTTCTTTTGTTTGTCCGTCAAACTGAATGAGGTCTTTATGAATCTTAATCTCGAAAGCTGAGATTAGTCCGTCAAGCACATCCGATTGTTTAAAGCTACCTTTGACAACCTTCGGTTTCACAGTGGCTTTTTTATTTGCTTTTTGTAATGCGCGAGCAGCTGCGGCAGCCGCAGATTTATATGCATCTGACTGAGCAAATTCGTTAATCGCCTTTGTCATTGCAGTTTTAAACCCATCTACGTGAGTACCACCGTCTGGCGTTGGAGCGCCGTTGGCGTATGTTTGTGATAATGACTGAACGTCATCGACATACTTCACTGCTGCTTGTACTTTAAACTCATATCCGTTTAACTCGATGCTATCGTCGATTGAGATTGGTTCTTTCATTTTTTCTAACTGATCATAGTCTTCAGATAATTGTTGAACATAATCTGTTAACCCACGTTCGTATAACCACTCGTAGTGAGTTGGTTCTTCAGTTCTTTCATCAGTCAACGTAATCTTAATACCTGGACATAAATAAGCTGAGCTTTCTAAACGAGTTGTTAAATCTGTCGTTACCCAATTAATATCCTCAATCATTGGCTTCGGATCGTCGTCAGCGACTGGACCGTCATCTGGTAAGAACGTTACAGTTGTACCTGTTGAAAATACTCGACCAGTTGACAATTGTTTATATGTCGTTCCTTCGATATGCTCAACGTCTTTTGCGTCTATTTGAGTTATCAACTTTTTCTCTTTAATGTCTTCTAAATGAAGTGTAATTTCGTATTCGTCAAAACCGCCTGTTTGAACTTTATTTCCGTTCTTAAGAGTAGTTGAATGACAAATGACATGTAATGTCATATATTTAGACAACGCATTCGCGGCTTTTAAACCGATCCCATGCATACCAGTAATACCCATACCACCGTAAGTGTCTTTAAATTTACCTGAGGCGTGTAGCTTGGTAGCAGCGTTAATTACGTCATCAAATGTTTTACCAGGACCTTTTGGCAACCCACGACCAAAGTCTTGAATTGTTAATGCATTATCTTTATGAATCGTTACATGAATTTCTTTTCCGTAGCCTGCAACGAACTCATCAAGTGAGTTAGATAACACTTCTTGTGCCAATTGAATTAAGGCACGTGGAGAATGTCGATCTGAGACTTTACCTGTAGATCCAACATACATCCCTGGTACTCGACGAACGGCCTCTAGGCCTTCATACGAGTCAATCCCACTATAATTGTTACTCATTAAATAATCACCTTTCTAATATAGTTATTAAAATTATATCACATCTAGCGTAAATGAACACGCTTAGAAATACTTATGAATCATCGCAGTAACGTATCTCAGATAGCGAGATAAACGTTCTTCGAAGATTTTATCGTCAAGAATTGCATCTAAATATGTTAGATCTTCTCGAGCAAAGTCGTCTTTGTTTTTCTTCACTCGAACTGCTTTAATTAATGACACTTTCTTAATGTCGTTAATTCCGAATTCTTGATACGTCTTCCCATTCTTACCAACATGCTCGTAGGGTTCAACTTTACCATCGAACTCGATAATGTCGCCTGGCAATAATGTACCCACTTTAGCTAGTTCACGACCGTATGCTAACCAAGCGTGATCAGCTAGGACTTTTCGACCATTTACACGTTTAATTTCATTAATTAATAAAGTTGGTTTGTCATTATCGTCTCGACCGATACGGCCCACGACCGCTTTAAAACGACCTTCTTCTGCTTTTGCAAGCACCGCCAATGACTGACGTTTATGTTGTTTACGCCGTTTTAAAGATTGCATTACTAAATCGAACGCTTCGTCAATTGCTTTTGGTAATTTATCGTTCTTCACAGATTTTACTCTGTCTGGATCAGACTTAATGATTTCCTTGTAACCCTTTTCAACTCGTTTTAAGAAAGCCTGATCTGTTTCAAATCGATCGGCAGCACCGCGTTTAGAAATGCGCTTGAGCGCTGTTGCAAGCGGTGTTGTGACAACGATTGTTAAATCAGGCATCGCTAAACCGACTACTGAACGGTTAATGCCAGTAATTGTTTGAACGTCTTGTTGATGACCATATGCTTGATAAGCAGTCGTTGAATCAATATATCGATCCATTAAAATGACATCATAATGCTTCAACGATGGTCGAATGATATGTTCAACTAAATCTGCTCTAGCGGCTGAGAATAATAATGTCTCAGCGAGTTTTGCTCTTGGTGTGTCAGATTTTACTAAAGTTCTGATTTCTTCACCTAATTTAGTAGAACCTGGCTCACGTAACACAAGTACGGTTTTGCCAGCTTCTTCTAATTTCTTTTGAACTCCTTCGAGAACTGAGGTTTTACCAGAGCCATCTAAACCTTCAAATGTAATTAGTTTACCCATGTATATACCTCCTATAAAATCTCGCTCATAATTGTTTTCGTAACGTCTAATCGAATGCGTTCGAGTAATTGTTTATATAACTCAAGTGCTTCAATTTGATATTCTGACACTGGTTGAATCTGAGCATAAGAACGTAACATTACGTTATCTTTTAACGCTTCTAAGTTCGTCAAGTGTTGAACCCATGCATTGTCAATTGCATTTAGTGTAATCACTTTCAATTTCTCAACAACTAAATTAGTCACGTTATTTGCTAATTTGTCTTTATATGCGTTTAAGCATCTTAATTTCACGTAATCTTTCAACTTTTGTTTAGATTCTGCAATTACGCGTAAATCGTTGATATTTAGATCGATTTTAAACGTATCCCATGCAAATGTTGCAATATCTTGCAAGTCTACTTTACGACCTTTTAATAATGCATCGACGTTCTCGTTGATTGTTTTCTCAACACTTTCATCGCAGAACTTAGATACTTCGTCGTTATTTAATAGAATTTGTTGACGCATTTCGTAAATCGCTAAACGTTGAGCGTGCATTACGTCATCATATTCTAATAAGTTCTTACGAGTATCAAAGTTATTTCCTTCGATGCGTTTTTGCGCTGATTCGATTCGACGTTGCAATAGTGAAGACGTTACGTCTCCATCACTTTCTGCAAATCGATCATAGATTTTCTTCATTTTTTCTCCGCCAAAGCGTTGAACTAAGTCATCTTCTAAAGATAAGAAGAATCTAGAATATCCAACGTCACCTTGACGTCCAGCGCGACCACGCAACTGATTATCGATACGACGGCTTTCGTGTTTTTCTGTACCTAATACATATAGCCCACCTAGTTCTACGACGCCTAGACCGAGTTTAATGTCAGTACCGCGTCCAGCCATGTTTGTTGCAACTGTGATTGCACCCTTTTGACCCGCTTGAGCAACGATAGATGCTTCATCAGCATCATGTCGAGCATTCAAGACAACGTGCGGTAATTTTTCTTGTTTTAATAAATGAGATAATAATTCACTCATGTCAACTGAGGCTGTACCTACTAATAATGGTTGACCTGTCGCATGCACTCGTTTAATTTCTTCAACAACTGCTTTGAATTTTGCATCTAATGAAGAATAAATGACGTCTGGATCATCGATTCGTTGAATTGGTTTGTTTGTTGGAATTGTTACGACATGCATGTCGTAAGTTTTTCTAAATTCTTTTTCTTCAGTTTTCGCAGTACCTGTCATACCAGAAAGCTTTTTATACATTCTAAAGAAGTTCTGATATGTGATTGTCGCTTGCGTCACTGTTTCATCATTTACTTTAACGTTCTCTTTAGCTTCTAACGCCTGATGTAACCCATCTGAGAACTGACGACCGTCCATTACACGACCCGTAAATGTATCAACGATTGCGATTTCTTGATCTTTTACGATATAATCAACTCCGTTGACCATTACATAATTTGCGTATAATGCTTGGTCGATATGATGCACTAAATTAATGTTAATGTCGTCATACAATTTCGCAACACGGAAGTGTTCTTCAGCTTTATCAATCCCTTGATGAGACAATCGAACTGTCTTAGACTCAATGTCAACGATGTAATCGTCAGATTTTAATGATTTCACGAAGTGATCGACTTTAAAATACATCATCGTTGATTGAGATGACTGACCTGCAATAATTAATGGAGTTCTTGCTTCATCAATTAAAATAGAATCGATCTCATCAACGATTGCATAATTCAACCCTCTCTGAGTTAGATAATCTGTATCAAGAGCCATATTATCACGCAAGTAGTCAAAACCTAATTCACTACCTGTTGTGTAAGTAATATCACAAGCATACGCTCTACGCTTTGCATAAGGTGTTAACTCGGATAAGTTTAACCCGGTTGTTAGTCCTAAAAACTGATATAAAGCACCCATTTCTTGAGCATCTCGAGACGCCAAGTACTCATTAACAGTGACAACGTGAACTCCGTCACCTGTTAAAGCGTTAAGGTACACTGGCATTGTAGCAGTTAATGTTTTACCTTCACCGGTACGCATTTCAGAAATATTTCCTTCATGCAACGCAATACCCCCAATAATCTGAACTTTATATGGGAATAACCCTAGAACGCGTTTAGCTGCTTCTCGAACTAATGCAAACGCTTCTGGTAGCAATTGATCTAACGATTCACCTCCTGCATAACGAGATTTCAACTCGTTCGTTTTACTTGGAAAGTCAGCATCTTTTAGTGCTGACATTTGACTTTCTAATGACATGACTTTATCTGCAATTGCAGAATATTTCTTTAACTTAAATGTATCTACAAAAGACATGTGATACTCCTTTCAATGCTTAATAGATTTATTATACTACATGCGTCGCGGCATGTACACGCAAAATAAAAAGAAGAGCTCTTATCGAACTCTTCTTCTACGTTTATGCGTTACATATCGCTTAGCAAAGTCACGACCGTAATGATATTTACGAACATTTCTTACTCGACGAACTTCTTGTACAATTGGTTCAGTGTCTAAGACTTGTTGACGCACATACGCGTCTCTTAAGTCCTCAGTTGTTTGTAATAATGCATCACTATTATTCTTCAATTGCTGAGCAATTAAACTTGCGTGACTATATTCAACAACTTCTTCAACTTGTTCAACTTGTTCAACTGGTCGTTCAATCGCGATTCCAGTTGGTTCAATCACAACTTCTCGTACTTCAACGATCTCGTCGTCGTCAACTTCTTCGAGTTTCTCAAGAGCATTATATTTCATTGATAAGTAAATCATTGTAAGACAGAACAATAGATAATACACAATGAAAAAACCTGATGCAATAAGTACAGAAGTACCCATTTGATTAAAGTACATGAATGCACCTGTCGAAATTACAACGAAACACACGAACGATAAGATTGCTAACATTCTTAATTTATCTTTAGTAGTTTCCATATTTTACTATTCACCTTCAAAGTTAGTCTCAACCTCTTTTGCAACCTCGTTAGCTTCCTTAATTGCTTCAGCTAACGGATCAACAACTTGCAGATTGTCAAATGCTGTCAATGGGTCTTGTTCAGAAGATTCTTCTTCTTTAGTCTCAACTTTCGTGATGACTTCGTCGACGACTAATGGTTGTTGCTCAACAACTTCTTTATGCTCTAATGCTTCAAATTGTTCACGAAGATCAACTTCTTGCATATTAGTGTTCAAGACGTCTTTCCAATCTTCAGAACTTAATGATGCTAACAACTTGTTTGCAGCGTTTGATGCATAATCATGCCAACCTGTGATTTCTTCACGCATTAATTCATAACGATCTTTTAATGCATTATGCTCATCGGCGGCAGTATTTAGAAGATTATTTACTACTGTAGAAGCGTTATCGATTGTTGCTTGAGCTTTCGCTTTAGCAGAACGAATGATTTCTTGAGCTTCACGACGAGCATCTTCTTTCATTTGTTCGCATTCTTTTGCTGCAGTCGCTTTCTCAACCTGAATTTGTTTTGCTGCAGTTTCTAAATTTGCTTTAGCTTTTTGTTCAGATTGTTTAATTAACTCATCGATTTTTTCTTTATTACTATCTAAAATCTGAGCTTTTTTCTTATAGTCGCCCTGTGCATACTCAGTAACTAATTTCTCATAGTTAGATAACGTGCTTGCAACTAAATGCATATAACTTGTGACTTCTTCTTTCTTAAACCCACCAAACATTGACGAATCGAATGTTTTATTTACCACTTCATTTGACTTTAAAACCATTTTATTTTTCTCTCCTTTATATTTGATAATTATCAATTTACCCACTTCATCCAATCGACGTATATACGTTCGTTCTTTTTATGAGCGATAGCACGCAATCTGTCGATTAATTTGTGAATTACTTTAAATTCTTCTTTCTCTAAATCTGTCAAACTCGAATAACCGAATTTGCATGTAATAATATCTCGCACTCGATTAATTGGAAACATTAGCATCAAGTTTGTATATTCATTCTCAATGCAATATTCTAGAATCTCACGAAGCGCAACGTAATATAAATCATTTCCGAAGTAACGACCATTACCTTGAGTCGTCAATTGTTCATGAAATGTTTCAGTTTTTGTACTTACCTCAACGTCTGTAATGACTTTGTCGCCAGAAAGTATTGATCTAAATTTCACTTGAGTCATAAGGTTAGCTCCTTTCGATAATTTCATTATACCACAATTATCGAATAAGTACATACGTTATTGATGGAGTGCTTCCATCATTATATACTCGCGACCGTTATACATAATATATAGCAACGAATGCTCAACTACAATTAACGTTTTACGTTCCCACTGATTTGCAAGCAAACGTTCTTTAATCGTTTGTAAATGAGTGAATCGTTTTGTGTTTGTTCGAGACATACGGTTGTCTAATGCATAAATCTTTTCTTCAACAGCTTCAATTGCTTCATCTAATGCCTCAAATGTATATTGTTGCATCTTAGACCATTGTGAATTAACGATCGGAACATCGTCTGACTCAGTTACGTATGAGAATTGCGCTTCTTCATCGCGATACTCGCGTACTTTATCCGCATTTGCTAAACGTAACTCGTCGAATCGATGAAACGGTGTATGTTCAAATGGAATTACGACAATATTCGTCGTTAAAGAATCAAGTTCTTCTTGACTAGGGGTATGTACGTCATACCAATGCACATTCGCAATATTAAATGTTAGTTCGCGAAGTCGAACTGCTCGACGATGCTGAATTTGTAACATTGATGCAATTTTTGCTAGAAAACCTTGAGCTGCAAACATGTCATAAGGTAGACCCATAATCATGTCAATTGAACGAGCGATTACTCGAGCGTCTAAGATCCATTCTCCATTTTCTTCACTAAGTCGAACGTCAATTCGATTGTTACATACTAAGTCATTTGACGAAGTCATATTCGAATGTGAAGCAATCATAAACGATTGTTCTTTTGCTTTCGGTAATTGTTTAATATCGTGACATAACCGTTGGTTCTCATATAATTGATACCCATAGTTTGAATTCGCATTTCCGTTTACGTCTGCCATCTTTTCCCAGATTGGTCCGAATTCTTTAATCATTTCGACAGAGCGAGTTGCTTGTCGATACCAAACTGCTTCAGCTAATGCGTATTTGACGAATGATTTTCGCGAACCACGTTTTTCGGGCATTGCTAATAAGTATCTATATAAAGAATGCTTCTTTTGATTGAATGATTCTAAATTAAACGTGATTTGCTCGTTGTAAAGTGCTAATGTGCAATCTGTTTTTACGCCGTTGCGTACAATTTTTGTTAATAAATCATTATACGGTTGAATAAATTGCATAGCGACCTCCTTAAATATATTTTAATGGTCTTGTTGAAATATCAAACGACACTTTCGATTCATCGTTTAATAAACGTCTTACTTCTGAACAGAGTTTTTTCTTTAAGTTAGGATCGATTTCTTCTTGCTCTTGATGATTAGAAAATGTCACTTGAGCACCGAAATATTTCAATCGTTGACTCATCGAACCAAGTTCAAAGAAAAATAACGTATTAAACACATATCCTTTGTAATATAAATATCCATTTACTTTAAACTGATATTCTAAATCTTCTGGTCGCTTGCTAAACACTTCTCCTTCTTTCATCGACGGAAACATTTGTTCAATTGACGTCGCGCATACTTTGTCAAATGGTCGACCCTTGTCGTCAACACAATTAATCGAATGACACATTACTTCACTAATGCCTTCTGGCGTATAAGTGCTATTAGAAATTGCTGGAACAACATAACTCTTAAATAATCTTTTACGCGGTTCGGAATGCGCAGCTGGATATTTCTTCTCAAGCGCTTTCGTATTTCCTAAATAATATGCTGCTCGCATCTTAGTCTCTGCGTGTAAAGCACGCTCATCAATATCTTGTAATAATAACATAACTTCTTCTTACCTCTACTTATCAAATTTTAAATTCTTCTCTTGAAAACAATGAACGTGTTTTCAATAATTGTTGCTCGTCTGCCATCAGAGATGCTCGTGCAGAAATATACTTCTGACGATTTCCAATTGACCAACGAGTTCTTGTATATTGATCTGGAGCTGCTTTTGCAAGCTCTTCTAATGCATCGAATGCGTCTTTTTCAGAAATTTGTTCTAATAACTCTGCTTTTGCGAGTGAATAGACAACTGGCCAAAACGTATTGTAGTCCTGCATATCCGGGTTTTTCACGAGTTTCTGAATACCCATCATTAGTTGGAACCTCGAAACTTTGCCTTCGTCATATTTCGTCAACGCAACAAAGTCTTTCTTAAATGCTTTTCGAGATTTCGGTTTTGGATATGGCTTAAATAGATGATTATCTAATGGCCCCAAACCTTCTTCTTGAGTATTGTCATAAATTCGTTCGATCTGTGCTTCATTTACAAAAATCGGAGCATTATTATTCGAACGAATGTCGAAGTCACCTTTGTCAGTGGCTTCTAAGCCTAGTTGATCGTACAACCAGTTCATCGCTTGATGATAAGATGCGTCATTCATGACCTTTTTCGTAAATAACACTGCACGAAAACGCGGTTTCGTTGGATAACTAATCGTTGGATAAATGACAAGTTTTGTATTGTGTTTTTTCGCTAATGCAATTAGCTTGTCATACAACTCTTGCGACTTGTCTTCTTCACCAACGTCGTAGTCGGCATCGATTATCAAGTATCGATTTCGAGCACGTTCATTCATTGACTTTCGTGTTAGAATGTCATCGTCACCCGTACGTTTCGAAAGTGTACTTACATAAATGACAGGCGTGTACTTACTTTTAATCTCTTCGACGTCAACATTTTCTAGCTTACCAGAATGAAATACTTCTTTTGCATAATTGATAATATTATGAAAGAATACGTCGTCAGGTACGTCGACGTAAGTCACATACTTGTCATATAAATTTTTACTAATGTACAACCTCGTTCCTCCTTTAAAAAAATTCTAGTATTCGTAAACGATCGTATCATATCGCTCTATAATGTACATAGGCAAAATGAAAAGCATTAGAAAAAATTCTAATGCTTTTTGCGTTTGAAGATTTTTGATTGTTTTAATACTTCCATTGCTTTATCAAAGTCGTCGTCAAACTGTGTTTTCGGCGGCTTATTTGGATCAAGCTTTTCAGCTTTTACAACTTCTTGCGTAAATTTCGCAAAATAACATTTATATCCAACAAGTGTTTTCGGTACTGGTTCGAGCACAGTTGTTTTTGACATTACTGATAAATGCTCGAAATGTTTTGTATACAGTCGTTTTCGAATAGCGCCTAGTGCTAAACCGAATAATAACGAAAATACAAACATGACTAAAATCATTGTCATCGCTGTCGAAGGTCGTTGTTCGACATGAGAAGTATCTCTCATGATCGATTCATATGCATCTCTAAAGATATATAAGGCTGAAATATTCGCAAGTGTAACCATCGGTCGAGGTCCACTTTTGAAAATTTCCGGTAATTCGAAACCAAGAAATTTTTCTAATATACTATCAACAAACGATAGTCCTAATACTGCGAATAAAATTGTCGTAAACCCGAAAATATACCTTGCATATTCATTTGATACTTGACGAATTCCGACGTATGTTCCGTCGATCATCAAGATTACGACTAATAAAAATAATGTAAATATTGCAGAATTTGCAACTCGTTGTAAAAACTCGGTAATTACCGCCATTACATCGAGGGCACGTACCGCGAATAGCTGTCGTCTAGAAGCCACTTAAATCTGTCCACCTTTCCCATAAGACTTGACATTTTGTCTTCGTGTTCTAATACAAGTTTTGATAAATTCGATACTTCATTTTCGTGTTTTAAGGTTGCTTTCTCAAGACCTTTCACTACGGCGTCACCATAGCTATAAAACACACTTCTAATGCTCATCATTGCGCTATGATACATTCTAATTAAATCATACACATCTTTAGCATTTTCATCAGGTAATTTTGCTAAATCATTTCGAGCGATGTCAATTTTATTTGATAGAGTATTTCGTAATTCCGTACATACTTTACGACCTTCATAATCAGAAGGATCACAAAATAGTTCGAAATTTGTAGTCGCAACTTGCTTTGCAACATCGAAACTTTCGCCCATTAGTGTAAGAAACGAACGTAACTGAGCAACAACTTCTTGAGGTGTCATGCTAACTGGATCGTTATGCATATTATTCTCCTTTCGTTACTGTTGCGTTATTATAATCAATGTTATAACCGTTTGCTGTATTATATACAATAATCTTTTGATCGATAGATCCATCAGATGCTTTTACGTTTACTTCAACTGATCGTGGTAATAACTCATTACCGTTATATAATGGCTTCACTTGATAGTACACAGTCACATCAGTTTTGTTTTTAAAGAACTCACGCAAAATAGTTTCCATATAAGCCATTCCACCACGGTTGTCTTCACCGACGTTTTGTGTACGAGTTCCTGTAATTGCATTTTCTTTAGTTGCTTTACCGCCTAATGAATCTGCAATCAAGTGTGAACGGTTGTACATTCTGTTGTCGTAGATTTTTTTAGTTGAAGTAGTTGATTTAATGACTACTTTCGGATTGCGACCATCTGTTAAATATTGCCAACCTGCTAATAAATCTTCTTTTTTATTACTGAATTCTTCACGCTTTTGATTTTTTTCGCCATTTACTAAAGCATAATTTAAATGACCGTAAGCAGTTTGAGCGCGACCTAATGAATCAACTGGCGAATAAGTAATTGAACCTGGTCCACCGAAGTTGTCATAGTCAATTTCAGCACTACCAACGACTACATAATAGTTAGGTGCTTTCTTTTTATCCCACTTCATTGTGTCTGCTAAGCCATCAATTGCTTGTTCAGTTTGTTCATTTGTTTTGTTTGGTTGAGCAGTCGCTTTAGAAGTAGCTTTCTGAATTGCATCTTTCGTATTCACAACTAATTGTTGAGCTTTAGTTGCAACTTCAGAACTTCCGTTAAACCATTTAGAAGCTTGGTCTTGCACATATTGACCTTTTTCACGTAAATCATCGTTGTTTGTCCAATCGCCAATTGCTTCTTGACCTTTACCGACAAGCATCTTAGCGCCTTCACTTACTGGTTTAAATAAACCTGCAGTTACTACGTTAAGAGCACCGTTGATTCCACCGCCGTCAACTAATTTCGTCACGACCGCTTGAGGGTTTGACACTGGAATGTGCGTTGTAATTGCAGTTGTTAAATACCCTAAGGGTACTGTCGCAAGTGCATATCCAATTGCAGCTTTTTTAGCATGTCGCTTAAGCGGTCTTAGGAAATATCTTTTAATTGGTCTTGTAATAAATTTGAACATGTAATTCGTACCTCTCGTTAATAAGTTAAGTTTATTCTAACATGTTTTCAGAAAAAGTACATAGTTATTTACTGAAATCAAGCAATAGTTCTTCATTGAATGCAATATCGTCGAAATCATCTACACTAGTTTTTTCCATGTTATCGAATATTTGATCTCGAATACGATAACGTTCTTCATCATAGTCATAATCATCAGCATAAGGACCTTCATTATTTTCTATCGCTTCTTGAACAAATGGCTCAGCATAATCTTCAAATTCAATACAATCTCCATCAACTGCGACATAATAAGATGTTGAAGATCCGCCTATACCAATGTCAGCGAATCTGACTTTAGTACTAATGTATACGCCATCAGTTGGTTTGAATAATAATGCAACATCGTACGCTAGACGAGTATCACTTTCAACAATTTTACCGTCGCAAGCGTTATTGAAGAAGGCATAATCTTCATCAAACATTTCCATTCCTTCAATCGTGAATTCACATTGAACTGCTTCATGATCTTCTAGACATTGTGTCGCTGCTTCAAGAACTATTGAGTACTCATCAAATAAATCTTTTCGTCCCGCGTAGTGCTCAAGACCGAATGCAGATCTGCTTAATAAATTACCAAAAGCGATACTAATTTTTTCTCTTAGTTGATACGACTCTTTACTATACATAAATCATTCTCCTTTTAATACATTAGTTAATTTTTGTTCATCAATAATAATTTGATAAGTCATTTCTCCAGGCGTAAACGGCACATCATTCGGGCATACAATTGTCCCATTCAATCCTTGAATTAAACCAGTGCAACTTGAAACATGTTTGCTAATAAATACGCCTTGTTTTGGTAAATATGCATATACTAACTTGATTAGTACATAGTCTTCATCTGCTGACGCAATCATTTCATTTTCGTCAATTCGTAGTACATTACCAAGTTCTTTAACGTTAATTGCTAAAAACGCAAATTTCTCAGTCACAACCGCTTGAGATGTTTTATACCCTTCTTCTAAAATTTGTGCAATTTCTTTCTGATCAACGCCTAACCAATTTTCTGGTGAAAAATTCTCAATCTCAAATTTCTCGAAATGTTTTGCCGTTTCTTCATTTAAGATCTTCAAAAACGCTTCATTTTCTGTCATTGTGACACCTCACTTTCTAAATCATCGTTAAAGTTATTATAACACGTTTGCATTCATTAATATACTTGCAAAACGCTGTTCTTAATTGCAATCTTACGTAAAACAGTGTTTTATTGAGAATTGCGTTCTCTCGCGCGCGTGCACGTATATAAATAAGGAAGCTTTTAGCAAATCAACAAAACTGTTTACTTTTCTTTCGAAATATGATACAATAATAGAGTTGTTTTAAGAAAGGAGAGATAATTGTGATAATCAATTTTATTAAACAATTCGAACGTCACTTACGTTCTAAAATCAATTTATTCATTTTGGTTGCTTCACAACCACAACTCTAGTCTTAACACTATTTTGTTAAGACTTTTTTCATACATATAGTATACATTTCGTCGTGAGCATGTTATAATAGAAAAAGATAAACTAAACATCAACTTTCAAAGGAGAGAATTATCTATATGAAGAACAAAAGATTTAAAGTCGGCGCTTCATTAGCCGCATTAACTACATTAGCACCGATGGCTATGCCATTTGTCGGAGCTGAAGAAGTTGCAACAGCAGAAGTAAAACCTGCTGATACTACACAAGCTAAAGCGATCTCATTAGAAATCGTAAATAAAAACTCAGCACAAGGTAATAAATTCACTGCTAAATCACCTGTAACACTTCGTGCAAAAATCAAATTGCCAGAAGGCGTTAAAGAGGGTACAGTAACATTAGCGTTAAACGAACAATTTAAGTTCTTAGAAAATAAAGTTACTGGTGAAGACGGACAAGAGACTACAGAAGTTGCTAAAATTCGTATCTTAAAAGGAAACACTGCTCATCGCGAACTAGACGGTTCTCAATTACCAACTGTTAAAGATGAGAAGAAAGAAGACGAAAAACCAGTTTCTGAAGATAAAAAAGAAGAAACTACAGTTTCTGAAACTAAGAAAGAAGAAACAACTGTAGCGTCTGAGAAAAAAGAAGAAACTACAGTTGCCGCAGAAAAGAAAGAAGAAACAACTGTAGCAGCTGAAAAGAAAGAAGAAACAACTGTAGCAGCTGAAACACCCGCTCCAGCTGAAAACCCAGCTCCAGTAGTCACAGTTCCTACAACTGATGGTGTTGTAAAACCTAAAGCTTCATTAAACGTAATGTTTGATGTTGTTGAAGGCGACTTAGAAGATGGAGTATTAACTTTCGAAGTTGACTTAATGCCAGTTGAAGACGAAGCAAATGCTGTTCGTGAATTAGAAGTGAAGTTTAAACCAAAAGGTGAAGCAACTGAGATTGCTGAGAAAGCATCAATCACTTTAGAAAAAGCTGATGCGGTTGCACCTTATATCACTAAATTCGTAGACGCTGACGGAAAAGCATTAGCGGATGAACAATCTGGTGACGCTTTCGTTGACGCGAAAGAAATTGAAGGCTACGTACTAGAGAAAACAGAAGAAAACGATCATGTACGTACACACACTTATAAGAAAGTTTCTGCAGAAACTCCTGAGACACCTGTAAAACCTGATGAGCAAGGTTCACCAAGTCAATTAGATGCAAACGGTAATGCAACTGGTGACGTAACTCCAACTGGAGATCAAGCTCCAGCAGGAGACCAAGCTCCAACAGCAAATGGTAAATCAAATGCTTCAGACAAACGTTTACCAAACACAGGTGCGGCTAGTATTGCTGGCGCAATCGTAGCAGGTATTGCAAGTGTCGGTGGTGCTATTGGTGCTATCGTCAGTGGTAAAAAAGGTAAAGGATTGAAATAATGAAAAAAGTCGTATATTCTGCTCTTGCAATGGTCACTACACTATTGCTATCTACCCCACTTGTAAGCGCTGAAGAAACGACGATTGGAATTGTATCAGTTCAACCTAAAGACTCAATTACTGCTACTAGAGCAATTGAATTATCAACAAGTAATGATGTATATTTAGTCGTAGACCGATCTGCATATGCATCTGATGAGTATCGTTCACGAGTGTCAAAGCTTGTGAACGAACTTATTAACTCAATTTCTGATAACGACCGAATTGCAATTGCATATTCAAATGGTCGTTCATCTTCTGTGAAATTAACACATGAGTTGACATCAAACAAAGACGAAATTCGTAAGCAATTAAAAGAAGATGAATCAATTGTAAACTCAACACATGATGAATACCCTAAATACGGAGACAGTAACAACTTGTATTCATACATCGAATCTCTAAAAGACAAATCTGAAAATTCGCGTGTCGTATATATTACTGATGCCAACGATGGTCAATCTGCATTTGCATATGATCGTTACCAACTAGGAGCCTTGTCTACGGAGAGTGTGTTTAGCTTTGTCGAACGTATGAATCTTGACGTTTATCCAATTTTATTAACTGACGAAAATGCAAAAGCGGCTCGTCAATTAAAAGATCACGATATTGAACCAATCGTTCAAAACGAGTTCTTTGGAGAACACGTTAAAGTTGATGATACTATTTCTTCTATTGTAAGTGGGTTTAAATCATCTCTATATGATAAAATTGTAGAAGTAAGAACAACTTCTAAATTAATGACACTTAACTCTGTTACTGTGACTGACAAAGACGGCAAAGAAAAATCTTTAGAAGTCAAAGAAAACAAAGTGTCATCGAAATTAGAGTTACCGTCTTCTGGCAAAGTAACCATTAAATATCAATTTAGCGGTACTTCTGAAGAAGACACAGTAAATGTTGAAGTAAAAACCAGTCGTCGAGCTTTTATTAAAGAAGCTTCTCAGCTAAAACGTAACGTAAGCACGGTTATTACGTTATAATATAAGAATAGTAGCTATTTGATGAAAATAGCTACTATTTATTTATGTACATTTACTCATGCATGAGATAAAATGATCTTACTATCGAAAGGAGAGTTTCATGAAGAAATTATTGAAGCCAATCGGCTATACATTTTTATTGATTTTCATTTTTAGACTTGGCGTTCACATTCCAGTCCCTGGAGTTGATCCGCAAGCAATTCAAAGCATTGTAAATTCTGATGCTTTTAGCATTTTTAATTTATTTAACGGCGGTGCACTTTCGAACTTTTCAATTTTCGCGTTAGGTGTGTCTCCGTATATTACAGCATCAATCATCATTCAATTGCTGCAAATGGATATTTCACCAACATTTGTTGAATGGTCTAAACAAGGTGAAGTCGGACGTCGTAAATTAACAAGAGCAACTGTGCTATTGTCAATTTTCTTCGGTTTCATTCAAGGTCTTGGTATCGCATTCGGGTTTAACCAATTCTCTCATGCACAATTCGTTGCTGATCCAACGATTCTCAAGTATGTTGTAATAGCAATTTTCTTAACTGTTGGTTCAACAGTGTTAACATTGCTTGGAGAGTACACAAATGATCGTGGGCTAGGAAATGGTATTTCAACAGTGATTTTTGCAAGTATTCTTTCTCGAGTACCAAATGAACTGTATCAAGCGTATGAAAACAATCAATTACTTAACGTGATCGTTGCGTTCTTGGTTGTATTTGCAATTATTGTTTATGTTGAACTAGCTCAATTACGAATTCCAATGTATTATTCAAAGAAATTCTCAGGTGAGTTAACACAATCATGGCTACCATTGAAATTAAACTCAGCTGGCGTGATTCCAGTCATCTTTGCAAGCTCAGTATTCTCAGTACCACAGTTGATCAATCAATTAATGTACCCTGCAGGATACGAGCACGGTCAATTGATTACATTTTTACTAGAATGTTTCACTTTAGCAGCTAAGAAAGGCGTCGTTACTTATGCGATTTTAGTCGTAATGTTTACATTCTTCTATGCGCAAGTTCAAATTAACCCTGAGAAAGTTGCAGATAGTTTAGCAAAATCAAGTGGATACATTTATAGTGTTCGACCTGGTGAAGACACTGAGAAATATTTATCAACTAAGATTCGACATTTAAGTGTACTTGGATCTATTTATTTAGTAGCAATCACAGTATTACCACTTGCAACTATTTTCCACGTGACAATTAATACATCATTATTAAGTGGGACAAGTTTACTAATCTTAATCGGTGTCGCCGCAGAAATGTCTCGACAAATTAAAGGTAAACTTACATTCAATCATTATCAATCATTATTAGACTAGCGAAGATGCTAGTCTATTTTTTTTTTTTCAAAAGCTTTGCATTAAGGTATGTACATAACTCGAGAAAATGGTATGATATATCTGTCAATCAGTTCTGAGTGACACACATACGGTTTAATAATTTCTTTTACAGGGTATGTACATGTTATCGAAATAAGTTATAATCGATCATGTATTTAAGAAATGTATCGGAAAATATGAAAAACCTATGTACATATCTCAGATATATGATACAATTAAAGTAACGACAACAAATTTTATACAAAGTGAGGAAAACACGATATGAAACAAAAACAAACATTCAAATTACGCAAATTGCGTACAGGTAAATTTGTCACTGCAGTTGCAGGAATCATCTTAGCAACTACAATGATGAGCACTAAAGCAGACGCTGCTGTAGCAGGTTATGATACTGTTGCTACACCAGATACTCCATGGGTTGCACGTACAGTTGAAGAAATTCGTGCTGAGATTGGTGACTTCAGTAAACCTTATACTATTAAATGGGGTGACACTCTTGGTTACATTTCTGAAGCTTCAGGTGTAAACATGGAGAAACTTGCTAAAGACAACGGAATCGCTGATGTGAACTTAATTTACAGTGGTAACGTATTATACGCTAAAGATGGTTACACTGCTGTTGGTGACGTTCGTACTGGTGAAGTAAACGTATACCAAGAACAAGCGAAAACTCCTGCAGCTAATACTCCAGAAGCAATTCAACAAGTTCAAGGTCAAACAGAAGTTGTGAACGTAACAAACTCTGGTAACCAAACTGTAGAACAAATTAAAGAAGAAGTAAAACGCGAAGTTCAACAAAACGTTTCTTCTGAAATTGTAAACCGTGAAGAAGTAAAACCTGCTGTAACTCCTGAAGAACGTCCTGCTACGCCGGGTCAATCTCAAGTAGTGGGTTCTAACACTATAGGTTCAGAAGTTGTGCAACCTGCGCAACCTGCGCAACCCGCTCAAACTGAGCAACCTACAACTCAAACTCCAGCTGGAACTCCTGCTGAAGAACAACCTACAACTCCAGTTGCTCCACAACCACAACCTGAGCAACCTGCTATCGTTCGTGAAACTAAACGCGAGACAGTTCGTACTCCATTACTTCACGGCGTTAAAGAAGTTGCTGACGCAAACTTAGAAGCTGGTACACGTGTTGTTGAAACAGCTGGTGTCGATGGCTACGTTGACGATGTGTATGAAGTCGTTTTAGAAAACGACGTTGAAGTGTCTCGTACTAAAGTAGACTCTAAGACTCAAGCTGCTCAAGACGAAGTCGTTCGTGTTGGCACTAAAACAATCGTTCGTGAAACTAAACAAGAAAAAGTAACAACTACAATTCCGTTCGAAACTAAGTATGTTGACACTGATGAACTAGAAGAAGGCCAAACTCGTGATAAACAAGCTGGTAAAGATGGTTCTAAAGTAGAAACATTCGAAGTCATTACAGAAGATGGCGCTGAAGTATCTCGTAAGAGTGTTAATGTTGAAACTACTCCTGCAGTAGACCACATTATCGAACGCGGTACTAAGAAAGTTACTCCAGTAACTCCAACTCCAGAAACTCCTGTAACACCAACTCCAGAAACTCCTGTAACTCCTGCTCCAACACCAGCTCCAGTTGTTACAACTGAAGAAGTTGTTGAGAAACAAGTAATCGCTCACGGAGAACGCACTGAGAACGACCCTGAGTTGTTAGAAGGTAAAACTCGTGTAGTTGAAGGTGTTGACGGCGAAGTTGCAATTACTTATACAGTAACTAAAACTGATGGTGTTGTAACAAGCAAAGTTGAAAAATCTCGTAAAACAACTCGTGCTGCTCAAGATAAAGTAATTTATAAAGGTACTAAGAAAGCTGTTGTGACAACAACTGAAAAGATTACTAAAACAACTGAATTAGCAATCGTAGAAGAAGTTATCAATGATGACACAATTCCTGCTGGTGAAACTGTAGTCGTATCTCAAGGCTCTAAGGGTCGTGTAGAACAAGATTACACAATCACTAAGGAAAACGGAGTTATCAAGTCTGAAGTGAAAACTGGTGCTGCTCGTACAATTGCAGGTGAAAAACGTGTAATTAAGAAAGGTACTGGTCACAAAATCGACATGACAGATGCTTCTGCAGCTAAAACTAATGTGAAAACATGGGAAGGTTTAGCTAAATTGTCAGACGCTGAGAAACGTGCTGCTAACGTAGTTCTTAAGAACCCTTACGATAAAGCTGAACGTGCTGCAAGCCATAAAGAACGTGCTGCTATGGCAAACAAAGTCTTAGACGAAGCTGCTGTAGTTCGTGAGTTCACTCGTTTAGTGAATGCAGAACGTCAATCTAAAGGTCTTAAAACAATCGTTGCAAACGATGAAGTAACTCGTTTAGCTGAGATTCGTGCTAAAGAACAAGCAAGTGTAGGTTCATTACGTTCTAACGGTAAAGCTCATACACGTCCTGACGGTTCTAAATGGTTCACAGTCTTCCAAGAAGCTAAACCCGGTTCTGTAGCGTCAAGCCCTCGCGGTTCTAACGAAAACGTATTACAAAATGCAAGCATGGTCGGAAGTGCAAGCAAAATGTTAGATACTACTGAATTAGCTAAAACATTATTCCAACAATGGAAAGACTCTCCAGGTCACTACGACAACATGATGTCTAAAGATATGACTCATATCGGTTTAGGTATCGAGTATACAGACGTAACAACAAGTTTAGGTTCATACGGTGGTTCTTCAATCATCAGTGTAATGCTTGGTGTAAACGCTAAATAATGTGTTTCAATATCGTGTCAACAGACACATCGTCGCAAGGTAGCTCTATGAGTTACTTTGCGACATTTTTTTATGCAATCAATATGTACATGTCAAGTGCGGCTTGATACAATATTAGTAATGGAGGTGATCCGTATGCAAAACGACGCGCAACGATTCCAAGAATATTTGATGAATTTGCAATCGATGGTTGATAACTTGCAACGAAATGCAACTGTACTAGAATCGATTACAAACGCGAATGATCGAATTGAGCGAAGCACAAGTATTAAACGCGAGTGTGTAGCGATTCTTCAAGAAAGTGAGAAATTAGAAGCAACTGCGAAATTAATTAGTTTAAGAGAGGAGTAAATATCTGCATGACAACATTTCAACTGACCGATGAACAACAAGAAATTTATGACAAGATCATTCGTCGACAAAATCATACAAGTGTACTAATGGGTGCTGCCGGTACAGGTAAAACAACATTAGCATCTAAGATTATTGAACATTATACGAATGAATTGTCAAAAGACTCTGGTAAATTTATGCTTGTTCTAGCGCCTACTGTAACGGCACTGTCAAACATTCGTAAGCGTTCAATTAGTAAACACGGCATTTTTAAAACAGTCGCAGCAATGCTAAAAGAACCTGTGACATATTTAAAAATCGCAACTCAAGAGTTTCCTATTTCTAAACTTGAAGGGTTATTAAACTTAAAGAAATTCTTAGAAGACAAGCTAAAGATTAATACCGATGACATTATTGATACTGAGGACGAACGAAACGTGAACTTGCTATTATTAGAAGACGCAATTGACATTCGTTTTAATGGTAAAGCATCACTTATTTCACAATTTAAAGTATCAACTGAAACACGATTCGAGGATAAAGATCCTCAAGCAATCGCAAATCATTTAAAAGACATTCGATATATCGTCATTGATGAGGTTACAATGATTAGTGACGAAGACATGCTCTTATTATCAAATGCAATTAGCGACTACCGTCTCACAGGTAATAAATTATCTGTATTATTATGTGGAGACCCATATCAATTGCCACCAGTGCAAGGTGAAAAGAATGGATATATGAATGTGCAAAAAGCACATAAACATGAAGATGGATACTATATCTTAACTCAGGTATTGCGTTCTGGCGATTCAGTAATTGACATCGCAACTAAGATTAAAGCAAAAGTGCCACTAGAATTATTAAAGAAACGTTTTACTGATCAATTCTCAGATGTGTCTTCATTAGAACATTTACACCCAACTGTATTATCACGTTTAACAAATGCAGACATTGTATTAGCATTTAAAAATGCTGACGTGACAGAATTGAATAAACTAATTCGAAGCTGCAAAGGTTATAGCGGTGGTGTAAAAGTTGGGGACCAACTCGTATGTTTACAAAACGAATTATTAACACCGGGTCAAACTGAGTTCTTTAATGCAGAACAATTTATCGTAAAGAGTATTTTAACGGGAGAAGACGCATGGGATCGTGTACGTGCTAATTATAAATTAGTAGGAATTACGGGTATCACATGCTCTAAGTTAGAAGACTATTTTACAAAGTCAGGTCGACTTGTACTTGCAAAATTACATTCTACATCAACAGGTAAAACGAAATGGTGTATTATGGAGTCTCTTGATAAGTTTTTAAGAGCAAACGACAAAACTGAAATTTCTAAGTTTTTAAGTAAACGTACTGAAGAAGTATATCAACCAATGTATGACGAAATGGGTAAAGCAATGGAGAAATTCATGTTGCCACCATTAGTTCGTATGCAATTTGGTTATGCATTAACAGTGCATAAATCACAAGGTTCTGAGTGGGATAATGTTGTCTATTACACAACTAAAAAAGACCAATATATCATTAAAGAACCGAACTTAAATTATACGGCTGTAACACGCGCAAGAAATGATGTGCATATTTTATACAACGACAAATTTGTTTAAAACTTTTTGTCAAAGAATGTCAAAAACCGTTGTACATATGCTCTCGAGCGTGATACAATAGATTTATCAGGTGTTAATCGGAACACTAAGAAAGGAGATTGTAGTAAAGCGCCGAAAGGCCATAACATCCGATTGTAGTAAATCAAATTATTAAATTATCAAAATATATGAAATGAGGATATTAAATTATGGCAAAAGAATTAACAGGAACAGTAGAATTTGTGATGCACGACACAGAAACAGGTAAATTAAACTTTATGATCGCAGGAGACGATGGTGAAGGTTATACAGTTACATTAAATACTTATGGTTTCGATTCAACTAATAAGAAATATGTGCCAAACCAAGAAGTGTACGACGCAGCACAAGAATTATTAAACATTTTAAATGAAGGTTCAACTATCGAAAACGCTGAAGAAACTATGGATGGAGCGCACGTTACTTTCTATTCTTCAGAAGACGGTAAAAAACAATCATTCCGTCCAGGTATTGGAAATGCGGACGGAGCAAGTTACACTCGCTTTGAGAAAGAAATCTCAATTCCATTATCTAAACAATTAACTAAATTAACTGAACCAGTTGAATTAGAATTCTTCGATAACTACAAAACAGGTTTCCGTTTCAACGTGGGCTTCCCTTATGACTTCAAAGGTGAAACATTAAACTTACGTATCTCTCAATTACGTATTCCAGCCGACGAAGAAGATGAAAACTCATTCGACGATGATGTATCATTAAAATACGGTAACTCAATCGTTCAACAAATGCAAGAAAAAATTCGTAGTGGCGAACTAGAACCAGACAAAGAAAGTCAATTAAAAGAATCATTAGAACGCATCTCAGATCGCTTAGCAACTCAACGTGCTTTAGAACTTGAGTCAGCTATGGGTGAACGTAACCTATTAGATTTAGTAGAAAACCCAGAGAAAGTACGAGCTTACATTCACGTGAAATCATTCACAACTAACGAAGGACCTCGTTTCTACTTAGCAGCTGAAGTGATCGACTAATGAGCTTCGATATTCATATTATTGGAACGGGTAGTACCGGCAACTCTATCGTGATCGATAATTCGATCATGATAGACTGCGGTCTATCATTTAAAAAATTAGAACAAGACATTTTAAAGATTAATACTTTATTTGTCACTCACCGACACAGCGACCATATTAACCCTTCAGTACTTTCTAAACTCATCAAGGTTCGCCCTTGGGTGTTACGTGAAAGTTTTTATTGTAATGAAGACGTCGCAGAGTTTATTAAATCAAAGAATACACCGAAATTCGAATACTCTGTGCCGAAAGAAAACATTATTAAAGAACATGGTGATGTGTTTACAATTACATCAGGCGGTCAAGAATACACAATTGAAACATTTCAATTAGACCACGACGTACCAAACCAAGGCTTTGTAATCACAAAGAAAGTGATGAACGACCTTGGCGAAGAAGTAGAAGAATCGTTAGTGTATGCATCAGATACAAGTACGATGAAATATGCGCCTAAACGCTTATATGATGTAATTGTTGTTGAAGGAAACTACGACGAAGACAAAGTATTCACAGCGTTAGAATCTGACGACAAAGCGGTTCAGTTCCGAGCAATTCGAAACTTCCGACATTTGTCAGTTCAACAGTTTGAAGACTTTGTTACAGCTCATTCAAAGAGCACCACAGTTTCATATCAATTGCACGAATCAGGTACATTTGGTGTATCATCAAACTTCGGGCAAAATAACATTTAGGAGATGAAGATCTAAATGGATAACTCATTCATGGTTGACAGATTGCCAATCAAGAATTGGGCTAAGACACTAACCGAAGATTTACAATTAATCGATCAGTTGTGCGAATTCCCAATTCAAATTGCGCATCCAAGATTTGTTCTCGATGGCACAAATTGGCTCATTACAGAAATCAAATCTTCAGGAAGCGCAACTGGTCGTAGATATGTTGATTTTACAGTTCAAATTCCACTTGACGAAAGTGTAACAAAACGTATTATCATTCGCATATTCTCACCAAAACTTCCGCGAGTTGAAGCATTTGCAGATTATTTAGATCGAACAATTAATGGTGGTCAATTCTTATGTACTTTAAACGAAAATGGACAACTAATTTTAGTTGCTCATTTCATTCGTACAATTAATGAACAAAACGGTCGTAAGAGCAATCCAATTTGTGTGTTGCCAGAAAAATCATCAGCATTTGTTGATGTAGATAGATCATTAAGTTCATCGAATTACTCGAGCAAAGAATTAGAGTATTTAACTGAAGAAGACATTATGCAATTGTTCGTGTAGAGTTTGCTGCAAACGGCAGAAACGCAAGTATATCGCGAGTATTTGTTTATTGAAATATGTAGTATAATCATTAATGACTATACTATAAAAGGAGGCTGACAAAATGGCAGCTAAAAAATCAGTAAACTATAGAGACGTATTAGAAGTTGCTCGTAACGAGTTTAATAAGGAACACAAAGGATCTAGATTCTTATCTCAAGCAGATATGCGTGATGTATATCTATCATTAAGAGACGCAATTGTTTCTCAACTTGAAGCAGGCAATGAAGTAGCATTTCCAGAGTTCATTAAATTCGAACTTGTGAAACGTAAATCACATAATGCTCGCAATCCTCTAACGGGCGAAGTAGTTAAAGTGCCAGCCAAAACAGTTGTAAAAGTTCGAAATCGTCAAAGATTGTATGACGTAACAAAATAAACAACTTTTCTTAAGAGCGCTTCGATTGAGTCGCTCTTTTATTAGATAAATAGAAAATAGGTGATACTATGACTAGATTAAGCTGGGATGATTACTTCATGTTAAATGCTGAACTTATTTCTTCTCGTTCAACATGCCCGAGAGCAAGCGTCGGTGCAATTATCGTGAAAGACAATCAATTAATTGCGTCAGGTTACAACGGTTCGACGTCAGGTGACGACCATTGCTGCGATGTCGGTTGTAAGCTTGATAAAAAAGGTCAACATTGCATTCGAACAGTGCATGCTGAAATGAATGCAATTTGTCAATGCGCACGTTTAACAACGTCTTGCACTGGTGCAACAATTTATGTGACTCACTTTCCTTGCTTGTTATGTTCTAAATTAATTATTCAAGCAGGCATTTCGAAAGTCGTGTACAACATCCCATATAAAATAGATCCGTATGCAAAAGAATTGCTTTTGCAAGCTGGAGTGAAAGTTCTTCAAAAGTCATTATCACTTGTTGAATTCGTGAATGACGAAGAAGAAAAAGAAGAAGAAGGAGAGTAAATAATGGAATATTCGAAATCAATTCCTTTAGACGGAGAATGGTATATTGACATCGATCAATATAACTATGCATTAGTTCGTAAGGACATGACAAAACCAAGTAGAGACAGAGTAAAAGGTACATACGGGTATCATCGTTCGTTACGAGCAGCAATCGATGCTTATTTAAGACTAAACTTTTTAAGTGGCGAAGAAGTATTGCAGTTTAACAACATCGTTGATGACTTTGAAACTGCAACTCAGAAAGCAATTGACAAATTTGAACAATTGATAGATGAAAGAGAGACTGTTTAAACGAACAGTCTTTTTTTTTTTGTCTCGAGCAAATTGATAAATGAGCTTAAAGCTCTCTGAGATGAAGATCTGCCTATGTAGATGATGTTTTGTGTAGTATCTAATATAATTAACTATTGGATCGTCAAAATCACTCAGATCGGCACAGATATGCATCAGAGAGAGACTGATTTAGAACAAATAAAAAAGAACCTTAAAATCTTAAGGTTCTTAATAATGCATCATATTCGGCTGAGTGGATCTTAACATCATCAAGCAACATTGTCAGTTGACTATTTGGTTTTTCAAGATCTTTCTCATATAACGTCAAACGTAATTTTTTAGCGAATTCTTTATTGTCTTCTAATTCATATTCATATAAATTAAATAATGGAATTGCAATCACAATTGACGCACTTGATTTTGCTTTTACATAAGATCGATATTTTTGTTGAGTAAGCATATTTAGTAATTTCTTAGAAACACTGTCCTTGCATTTACTAAAATCAATCTTAATGTAGCGTTTTACTTTAGTGAGTGCACTCATGTGCTACCTTCCACCCGGTAATTTAGATTGTGTTGGTGCAATCTTAGTGATTAATGCTTTAAGACCACTATATCCTAAGATACCAATGATACTTACACCAGCTAAATAACCGAATTGCTTCAACGCATCTTGGTGTTTTCCTCCACCTAAAGCAGCAATCATTTTCACTACTAATTTAAAACCAAAGAATGCTACAACTAATGTAATAATTACAGCACCTGTTAATTCGATCTCACCTTGATATGATGTAATTAGTTCTCTTAACCCATCCATAAATTCAGGCTCCTCTCTTACTAATATTTGCAAATATTAGGAAGCGTGAGAACGCTTACCATAATATAAATTTATTATACAATATTAAATGCTCGCAAAACACTCACGAATTGCTCGTCTTTTACTTGTTTACGAGCAATTCGCAGTGATGCGTGACTAAGCAATTACTTACTTAGGTCTTGCGGATAATAAATCGTTTGTTGCAGCTTGCTCATCAGTCAGAGTCTCAATGTTTTTATTCATTTGATTAATAGCTTCTAACATTTCAGAGCTATGTTGTTCCATTCGTTTGTTGTCAGCTTTCGCTTGACGTTCTTGAGCAGATTCAACACGAGGGTTGTTACGACGTTCCCAGTCATCTCTGTATTTAGCAGAGTTGTCAGTTCCGTTCGCTAAATCGTGCATTGCGCTAACCATATGAACTGCAGCACCTCTAGCACCTGTGTACATCGCTTTGTCAATCTTATTAGCAACTTCGTCAAGTTTATCAAGTTTAACTGTCACTTCTTGAGCTTTAGTCATTGCTTGAGATGCTTGAGCGGCAATTGCTGAACGAGCTTCAGAAGCTTGTTTGATCTTAGCTTCGATGTCTTTAGCGAGTGTAGCATATTCGGCAGCTTTCGTAGGATTAGCTTCATCTCCACTAGCATATTTAGCTTGATTTGCATTTGCTTGTGAGTAAGCAGATTGTAATCTTTCTAGATATTCGTCAACTTTAGAACGTTTAGCTAGTAATTCGTTCATACGTGTTTCAGCAGCTTCGGCTTCTTTCGCAAGAGCTTGACGTTTAGCAGATTCATCCCAGTTACGTTGCATATCACTAATGTGAACTGGCATACCTTCAGTAGCTCTCATCGCGCGAATTGAATCGCTAATTGCGTCAACTGCAGCACGTTCTTCTGCGTCGATACGTAAGCTTGATGAGTCAATTGGTCCAGATACTTTACTTGTATCAGCTTTAGCAGCTTCAACGCCTTCTTTAACGCCATCTTTGACAGCTCCAGAATTTCCAAGACCTTCTTTAACAGCATCTGAGATTGCTTTAGAGAATTGTTCTAATGAAGCATTTCCAACTGTTACATTTGGCTTATTAGAATCATTTGTGCTTGGCGATACTGAGCTTGAACCGTTACTTGCTCTTTCTAATTGAGCTACTTCAGTGTGCATTCCATCAACTTGAGAAATTACTTCTTGTAGTTTCTTATCGTCTTCACTCATGTTAGCAAGTGCATCTGCTTCTGCACGAGTTTGAGCTTCTGCAAGTGAACGAGCATTTTGAGCTGGAGTTAAGTTAGCACGATCACGTAAATTCTTGAATGATTCACGAGATTTACCGAATTGTTCTTTAACAGATCCGATAACGCCATCTTTCTTCAATCCAGGCATTTCAACTAAGTCAGTTGCCTTGTTTAATAAGTTACCAGTTGTTCCACCAAGCATGTTTCCTAATACAGAACCGCCTGCGCCACCTGCTGCGGCTGTAGCTGCTGTAGCAGCTCCACCTGTAACTGCACCAAGACCAACTTTTGCTGCGGCAGATACAACGTTCTTACCGAATTGTTTAGCTTGTTCTTTTTGGTTGATTCCTTCCATTTGGTTACCAAGTTTGGCAGCAAATGTACGGTTTTTAGATTTACCATAGATACGTTGATGCATTACGTCTAAGTATTCGTCTAAACTTTCAGCTAGGATATAAGGGAACATAATGAAGATTCCTAAGAACCCTACACGAGTACCTTTACCTGTCTTCTTACGAGTACCTAAATGTAAATTCATTACTGGCCAGATAAGCACAATTGTCATTAAGATTGTAATAATCATTGCTGATCCGATCGTACCAATCGCTCCTAATACTTCACCGAAGAATGGTACACGACTTACTGTCGCGCCGAATTGACCAATCGGCGATTGACCAAATGAATCAACAAAGCCTTTAGTAATTGATAATGTTAAGTATGCACCAAGACCAGCAAATGATACTGAGAATTTAGTAGCAGCATCGAATGCTAAGAATCGAATCGCGGCTGTAATATCTCCGAAGAATGCGGCTTTCATGAAGCTTCCTGCTGCAGTGAACATGCTCTTAATGATTGGTCCTTTTAATACCCAAATGAAGCAGTATACTGAGATTGTAGCAGCACATACCCAAATTGTTACTAATGAATATACTTTTGTAATTAAGTCTTCTTGACTTGAGTTAGGAATTACGTAACGCACGAATGAGTTACCGTTAATACCTGTATTTTTCGATTCACCAGATTGACTGGCTACCGTATTATATCCTGAATAGTTTAATGAACCACTTGCGTACACAGATTGTAGCAAGAATGTTACAGTTTGTGTTGATAATGATTGAGCATAAGTGCTAGATCCGCTTACTTGAGCAACACCCGCATATTGGTTCATAATTGCAATAATATTTGCATTCTCAATTAATTTATCTAATACTGCGCCAGAAGCATCTTTACCTGTTGTTGGATCTTTTAATTGACCAGTGCCAGGAGCATTAATAAAGTTTGAATATGCTAAATACTGTGGTGTTAACGCGTCAGCTCGACGAGCACCGTAAATGTATGATGACATGTTGTACCATCTTACTGGTTCTGCAATCATTGGTGCGTCAGATTTAATATCAAGTGTAGTTGATCCGTCTAATACCCAGTTTACTGCAGTGTCAGATTTCTCACTACTTGATGATTCTTCTTCACCGTCGTCGTTAGATGCTTCTTTCTTACTCAAGAACATTGCGTTATCAGCAGTCATTGAGATTTCTTTATCTGTGCTTGCGCCATCAGGTTTATATGCTTTACCGAACTTATCTGGTGTAACACTTGCTGCAGAAGATCCTGCTGCTGTACTTTGAGCAGATTCGATCATTGCAATATACGCATTCACACTTACTGTTGTACGAGATCCAACTTTACTTAATAAGTCAGCAGCTGATGTTTCGTCTGTTTGGAAACCTGCAGCTTTAGCGCGAGTCTGAACGTTCGCGGCTAATTTCTGAATGTTTGCTAATGTTGGTTCGTACTCACTGTATGAATCATATACTGGACTTGGTCCGTTTGGGTTGATTGGCGCTAATGATAAGTTTGTTGTTGCAGCCCATTGAAGAGTGTCAACTACATACATTGCGTTAATTCGTGACGGTAATGTAAAGTCATCAGTCATTTTACTTGCAGCATCTCGAATAACACCAATTAAAATACTTGATGATGGTACGAAAATGAAGATTACAACTAATCGAACAGCCATATTTGTGATTAATTTCATCATTCTGCTTCGATTTCTTCGTCCCATTGCAGACATTATAAAGATAATGAATGAAAACGCAAGAACTGAGAAGAAGAATACTTGCAACGCAGTTGATAACCCATCTGAGAAACCAATTTGTTTAGCAATCCATGCTACCATTCCGCCGACGAAACTACTTTCGTCCATCTTACCGCCAGAAAGTCCTAGTACAATACCCCAGTCAATACTTGTGATACCATTCATTAAGAATCTTAAGAATTTCGTTGAAGCATCATAGATTGACCCGAACATTTGAGCGATACCTAACGCAGTACCCATTGGCGTATAACCTGTACCAGTAATGCTGTCGGCTACGTTCTTGAAGAACTGACCGATACGACTAATAATGTCAGTGTCAGTGTCAGACTTCGACATTACTACTAAATAATCGTATTCGTATAACGCTTTCAAGTAGTTTGACAACTGAGTACCGATCATTTGTCGATCTTTTTGTCGCGCAACGAAACCATATCGAGCATTCTTATTAGAACCATCGTTTGTACCATAGTGAGAAACCTCATCTAATGATACGTTTACACTACCGGCTGATTTATTCGCTTTCGCTTTACTATAGTAAATTGATGGTAATAACGTTTGATATAACGCTGATTGTTTTACATCATATGAGTTCGTTAACCCGTTAGCAACGTTTGACTCATCGTCTTTACGTTGACTTACGTCATATAACTTCGCAACGTTCTCAAACAAGTTACCCGTGTTTCGCATTACTTGTTGAATTGCGGCTTTTTTCTCAGGCGTTGTAAGAAACTGCTTCATGACTTCTGCAGTTACAATACCTGTGTCTTTGATCTTTTTCATCGTATCTGTTGAAGCAGATTTTAACGCAGTGACCATTGCTTTTTGTTCATAGGTTAACCCATTCGGGTCTGTAATTAATTGAACGACTGCTTGCGCTGCAGCTTTAGGGTCTGATTTAATTTGATTTTTAGCATTCTCAACCTGAGACGGTAAGACATCGTCGATGTATTTCGATGTTGTACCTGGACTACCATCATCTGCTGGACCCTCTTCAACTGCATACGCAATTGTGCCAAAGATAGAAGGCGTAAATACTTGAGCAAATGTTGTTAAAATAAATAAGACACTAAAGATTTTGAAAATTTTCTTATTAATACGCACGTACTTCTACACCTCCTACAGTTAACGCCGCGTCTTTATCATAGATCGAAGCGTCTTTACTAATTGATACTCTAAAGTGAGTTTTCAGTGGATTGTCAATAATAGAATCGACGATTGCATCATATACTAATGAATTAATCTCATTCTTAATACGGCGAGCACCACTGTTTTTCGCGTCATTTGAATTCATTCGTGTGAACGTTACGTATAATGCTACGTCTCGAGCAACATATGGATAACGTGTATCTTGTTGCTTCCAGTCACGAGGTTCGTTGTAAGTGATTGTAATACCACGTAAATCTTTAAACTTCTTAGCAAGAATATCAAGTTCACGTTCACTAATGTCAAGTAACGTTTTCTCTGGTAAACTACGATACGGAACAATTCGATTGAAACGAGCTAATAACTCTGGTTTAAACCCATTTGTTTGCAAGTTTGTTCTTAATCGTTTCATTAAACTTTCAATCTCAGCGTCCATTGCAATCTTACGTGCATGTTCGTTTCCTGATTGAGAGTATTTTAATTCTTGAGAATACTTACCATCGTCTTGGAAAATACTTGAACCAGCATTCGTTGTTGCAATAATCACGGTATTTCGAAGTGACACTGAGTGACTTTCTTCTAAACCTTCGCGGTTATACGTTGTAAATGTCACGATACCTTCATCGAGCATTGCTAAGAATGAATCTTTAACTGACTGATGAGCTTTTTCAAACTCGTCGAAAAGCACTACTGAGTTTGGTTGATGTCGAACACGTTCACCAACTCGACGACGCATTAATTCATCACTTTCTTCGGTCTTAAAGTCAGGCATATTTAGGTTGAATAACGCATGCGTACCTGGATATAAGCTATCTGCGATTGCTTTTGCAGTTTCCGTTTTACCTGTAGAGGTTGGGCCTGTAAACAATGCCGTCGCTAAAGGCTTATTTGACGTTGGATCTAATCGAAAGACTAATGATTGCGTTAACTTACGTAGTGTTTCAATCGCGTACGGTTGACCAATGATACGAGATTTAATCTCATTAAAGATCGCTTTAGGATCAATGTTTGTTGATAAACTAATTGAGAAACGACGTTTGAAAATTTCATCAACTACATGATTTGTAATTGGTTTATTTTCACGATAACAATAACTCACAAAGTCTTCTAAAATATCTAACGTTTTACGTGGTTCTGCTTCTTCAGCACGATACATTGCATTCGCGTCTAATACTCGAGAAATAATGTCATCAGCTGGATATGGATATTTAGATTTTGCAATCTTGTCCCACCATGCTTTACAAATTGTCTCGACTACCGATTTTGGTAATTCATTCATCTCGATACTCTTAAAACGTTGTGCCAATGGCGGATCGACCGCGATTGTCGAGTCGTATTCTCGTCGTGTTGTAGCAGCGATTACTCGAATCGGTGTACGAGCAAGTTCAGCTTTTAACAAGTCCCCACCAATCTTTGTACCTGGTCCGAAAATGGTTACAAGCATATGTACCTCATCGATAAATAATACGACTTTAATATTCGGATTGTCTTCTACGTCTTGAGCAAGTTCTTCAACTTCTTTTAATTTACCAAGAATAGATGCTAATGCAGATTGTAATTTAGAAGTACCTAATGCTTTCAACTTACCAACTTGCAACGAAATTAATAAGTACTTTGACTTGTTGACTGTCTTAGCAGAGTTGTTGTTCAATTGGCGAGCAAATTCTTCTACAGTCGCAGACTTACCAACCCCAGCGTGACCAATTAACATTGCTACTGGTGTTCGAGGCCGTTCTAAAATTGCATACAGTTGTTCAATCTCAGCATCTCGACCAAGAATTGGATACGGAGATTCTTCTAATTCGACTAAAGCATTCGCAATTGAATCGTTATACGAATCAAAGAATTCTTTAAATTGTTTGTTACGTCGAAGTTTTGTCCATAATTGTTCAGACATTCTTACTCTCCTTTCCACGAAGTGTCTACAATAATTGCTTTAGTTTGTAAGTTCGTAAATAACGAATCGCTGTATTGTAAAGCAGAATATTGAGCGTGTTTAGTTGATAATTCGGTTTGTTGACGTTGCAATTCTTTTAAGTCTTCACTTAATTTCTGAACTGCTTGAGTTGCTTCACTATCAAGAGGGTTTAACGATACACGTTCCTTCATTGATTGAAGTGTTTCATCAACTTGTAATACTTTAGATTTATTTGCTTCATATTGTTTTTCTAAAGTCTTAATAACCGATTCTTTAAATACTATATCAAAGAAGCCTTTAAAATTAAACTCCTGATTTTCTGTCAATAAGCGCGTGTTTAATTCCGTAACTGCGTATTCAGGTGTGCTGAATGCAGGTTTTGTTGTTACACGGAATGAGATTACGTCGGATTGGTTGTCATCAACGACGAACTCTTGCGCGTTTTTACCATTTGGATCGTATTTATACGATGAAATTGCTCTTGAGATTGAAGCTTTTAACGCCTTGTCATTAGTCTCATTTAAGTTAGCAATCTTATCAGCGTTATTTTGATCTTTTGATTTATTTTGTTTGTCCTTAGCAAGTAAGTCAACTGCTAAATATTTTGTATTCATGATGAATACATTATACACATCGTCAGTCGGCTTAGGAATGACTAGGAACATATCTCCATCCGTTGACATTTTGGCAAAAATTACGTCCGCTTCTTTATAGCCATCAAGTGATTTCGATGACAAGTACACTCGATAGTCTGAACCCTTAAACGGTAATCGAGACTGAGCTTCAGTCGTTGGAGATAATCGAATGACTAATGCGCTTTTCTCAGCGTCTGTATAAATACCTGATAATACAACGTCTGCTGCTGAACGTGTAAATTTCAATTTTGTTTCTAATGGAGTAGAAGATCGTAATACGAGAGTATCATATCGATGCATTCCAACTACTGTCCAAATTGACGAAAATAAGATTAATACAATTGCAATTATTACAAAAATTGCATTTGCAGAAATTTGTTTTGTTCTTGGGCTTGAATCACCAAACATAATGAATATCGCATCCTTTCTTCTAAATAATAGGGTTCAATTGTATAAAGTTATTCACTTTACCAATCGCTCTGTGAATCATTACTTGATTCTCAATCTTTGATTGTAATGTTGCTATAATTTGATCACTTAATTCTGTATTTAATGCTTTCTTATACTGATCAAGCTCATTTGGAATTAATTGTCCTACTGCTGACCAAGATACGTCAACATCTAAGTCTGTGTAATACACGTTTTGCATTTTAAACATATCGTTCATTGGAATCGATACTGAGTTCGAAATACTTGAGATAGTGTCAAATGCAAAGATAAAGCGAATGCCTTTTTCTTTCGCTGCGTTAATTGCTTCAACTGTCATTTTCGCAACTCGATCGTATAATTGCTCACAACCGTGAATCACAATTACGTCGCCTTTAGCTGCTGTGTGAATAATATACTCAATTGTGTTTAAGAACTGAATTTGTTTTAATTGTAATGAAGAAGCATTTGCAAACTCGTAATACACTTGTAATGCAGTTGTTGGTTCAATGGTCGTCGTACGACCGATTACTGAACGATACATATCTAAACTACTACGTAATAAATTACCTAATGTTTCTGCATCGTCAGCACGATTAACCTTACCTTCACGTAACGCTTTCTCAGCATACGTCGTAAATGAACTTAAGAATGTTGCGGCTGTCGCATAAGTTTCTGGATATTTAATATCCACAATCTTTGTACGTTCTGGATATAAGTCGGCGTCCGCGATCCAATATTGTTCACTTTCATACATTTCTGATAATGCTGATGAAATAATTGACTCTTGTGTTTCTGTAAGTGTCAAGTTACGCATTACGTTGAAAATGTTTACAATCTTTTGTTGTAATCGAGCATATACTTTAGCAACGTCTTTAATATCACCGAACCCTTGCATCATATTAATCGTCATCTTCGATACGTCGTATCGTTTAAAGATTCTCTCAGAATCTTGTGGTCGATAATATTTTCCATCTTCGAAATAATCAAATTTGTTTAATACGATATGGTGAGCACGATGACCATTCATTACAATATGATTCGCTGCAGCCTGAGCTAAAATAGAACTTGCGGGCACCTGAACTTCTGAATCTTGATTTCGATAAAACGGAATCACGCTTGATTTCGGCATTGCAATAATCGCTTGAGAACGAGTTGAGTTCTCAAAATCAAAGAACGCTGTCGGTTGAGAGGGTGCAAAAATATCTTTTCCAATTGGTACACCTCTCTCATCTAACAAACCAGCACTCATTGCTACACTTAAACCTGCATAGTTACTTGATACTGTTGTTTCCTTAAAACGATCTGGCTCTAATTCATCAAAGAATCGTGAGAAACGTTCTTGTTGCTCACCAGGAAGTGAGTCCCACACTGCACCGTCATGTTCTTTCTTTAAACGTGTGTTTAATTGATTTAATTGTTCGTCAATTGCTTCGGGTGAATCACCTACAACTAATAATACCCAGTCAAATACTGCAATTACTTCTGATTTACCAATGATTGATTGATATAACGCATAATCTTCTTGCTCACTCGTACGAATCTCAACTACGTTTTGCGTTTCACTCTGTTGAGATTTATTACGTTTATCTTTAGCGCGTTGTTCGTCATCTTCTAACACGGCTAAGTTCTTTACTGAGTTTTGTGTAATCAGTTTATCTTTTTCTTCACTTTTAATGACTTTGTCGTCTACAATGAAATACATTTCTACACCAGTATTCGCTTGAGTTGGCACAAAGTCGATTACGTCCATATAACTTAGACCGCGGTTTGAGCCTTGTCGCAAATATAATTTTACGATAGTCGCATATTTACCGTTATGCTTCATAAACGATGGAGTAAAACGATACGGCGTTGAATCTGTTAAGAATTTCTTGTCGTCTTTCTTTTCTTCTTTTTGTTTCTTAATGAATGGTAATTTATTCATTAATTCCATATTTCTTTGCGCCCCCTTTCGATAGCAATAACATTGGTGCAACAATCTCAACTAAATCTCGTTGAGTCGTCACAGGTTGCACGTTCACGTACATACCTTTGTTTACCGCACTGAAGAATTCGGTCTCCGATCTTAAAAATGCGGCTTCGTCATAGTCACTTAAAATTACGACTTGCGTAACTGTGATTTGTTTATTGTCAATCTCATCATCGACGTAATTAAACATTAACGCAGACATGTGTCGACGCCATTCGTCATCTTGACTACCTGAACTTGCTTTCTCATAACATTCAATGTATGATTTCAATTGATTACGTAAGTCGATATTTCGAATTGATGTAATCAATTTTTCATTTGACGTTGAAGAACGACCGATTAAGTACTGAGCTCGAGCCATTGCAACACCATTTGCAACTGAAGGTAACGTCGATCTTGATAACTGACCTTCAACTCGATACATTCGACCCACTCGATTATCTCTAAAGTGAATTAAACTAGTTGATTCGTCAAAGTCTTCAATACCAAATGATTTTAAGTCACCTTTACGACCTGTCTTACGTCGAATCTTTTCAATTAATCTGTCATTTAATAAAATGACTACTGAGTTTAACATCGATTTGTTTCGTGATGATAACATGTAGTTTAATATTAAAATGACGCATCCGATTGCAAATACAAGCAATGGAATGAAAATAAATGGAATTCTATTTCCGTCTGACATTAATAATGACATAATGACAACGAATAATAATACAGAAATACCAAACGAGATAAACGCACGCTGAGTAGAAATTGTCCCGTCAATTGTAATCTTCTTTAGCATTTCTACTTCTAACACGCGGTGTTTAGATTCTGCTAAAATGTTTACTGTTTTTAAATTAAATTTCGGTTGCTTTGATTCTGACATTAACTGTCACCTCGTTCATCTCTTTTCGCAGCTCGTTCTTCAGACATTTGTGTTAAACGATCGCGAATCGCAGACCACATTGCTTTAATAAAATTAATCACTTGTTCAATGCCCCATAAAATAGAGCCTTCTTCTGATACTAATAAGTAGTTTTTAATACCACTGAAAAAATCTTTAATCTTTTGCATTCTAAGTCTTCCTTTCTAAAGTGTTCCTATATACACTATTATACCACACTTCACCGTACAAATACATAGCAAAGTGTGGTATTTATTATTGAGAAAGCCAATCTGGTGTTACGATTTTCAACAAATTGTCTTTTGTAATTTCAAAATCTATTTTACGTTCTTTAACATTAGCTTCACCATTCTCTAATACTTCAAATAATCGTTCTCCGATTGTTTCAATTGAATCATTATTGATTGGCGATTGCGCGTATTTCACGTATAATGAAATTATTTTTGAATCGTCGTTATTTGATACTTCATATCTAAAAGCTTTAGCAGCTCCAGTAATCGTGCGACGATCGTTTGTGTTGTCATACTTCATATATAATTCACGAATATTGTCAACATTATACGTTAATGTGAACTTTTTAAACTCTTCAAGTTTTGTTACAAACTCATCTCCAGTTTGTAATTTAAAAGTATATAAGTTCATTAATGTTTTTGCAACTTCGTCAACATTTTTAAACGTGTCAATGTCACCACTAAAATGAACTTCACCTGATGGAATTTCTTCAGGCTTATACTCAGTTGTCAATTCAACGAAGTCTTTTTCTGAAGTCGTGTCTTGAACAATCTTTTGTTTAATCTCTGGTTGAGGTTTAGTTTGAGTACCGCAACCGATTAGCAGACTTGCTGCTCCGCAAATTGCGGTTAATACTAATTTTTTCTTCATGCTTATCTTACTTTACCTCTTTCTAAACTCATCTTGTAATTATCTAGTGAGCCTTTTTGAGTCATTGTAAATGATTTCAACGCAGTTTGGTTTAATTGCTTATAGTAAGTTCCCATCATATATCCCATTACTTGGCCATTCTTAGTCCATTCAACTGTATATTGGAAAGTACCATTGTTGTCATAATCGTAAATACGAATTGATGACTCAGCAATTGTCCAGCCGTTACTTAAGTAAATCATCCAAGAAGTCACACCTGTGTAATCATTATAAAACTCAGTTTCTGCAACAGAAGCAATATCATATGCTGTAGATCTGTTGTTTACGAATGCTTTTGTTTTATCTTCTGTCGCTCTTAACTTGGTAATTATCATCTTTTTAATTGATGAATCACTTGACTCTGTCTTCGATTGAATATTCGAACTAATAAAACTTGCGTAAGTGTATTCTTTATCATCTTTATCGTTTTGCGGATGTGTTTGCATTACATAATTTGATTTCTCACGTAATTGTTCTTCACTACCGCGAGCATTCGATAATTCTTTAATCTGAGAATCAGTCAATCCTTCGTGGAATTTGCTCTTGTCAAATTTAGCAAGAGTTGCGTCAGCTTGTTCTTTCACAGTCAAATTAGAATTTGATGAACTAGATCCATTTGACGAACTTGAAGAATTTGACGACTTAGAGTCTTTTACAACTTCTACATTCGATCCACTTGTCGTTACTTCTACAGTTGTTACGTCTGATCCATCATGACCATTTACGACAAGTTTTCCTGGATCAGTTGATTCTTTCTTACATGCTGCTAAAAGTATCATTGGTACTAATAATAGTAATTTCTTTCTCATAACGTCACCTCGTTATTTTTTCTCTTCAGTAGTTGCTGTTTTGTTATCTGTTGAAGTCTGAGTTTTACCTAAGATTTTTTCGTTAGGTTTATATCCTGCGTCTGCTGGAGTTGAGTATTTCACTGTAGCAGAATCTAATTGCGCTTTTGTAATTAAACGATAGTTCCAAGTACATGTTTCTCCGGCTGCATAACCAGATTTCGCTGCACCGTTATTAAAATTTTGTTCTACTACTAATGTGTCACCGTTCTCAAACACGTGACATACGATCCAAACGTGACCCCATGGGCTTGGCGTTAATGAGTTAGGACCCATCGTACTTCCGATTGCGCCTTTAGACGGTTTGCTTGATGTCTTAACGCCATATTTAGTAGCATATGTCTCAGCAAATTTACCACCATACCATTCACCTGCTGGACCAGCAGCGTTAGGGTTTGGTTGACCATCTTTAAGCCATAAAGCATATAAGAACGATGGAGCAAAGTTTGCACATTGGTCTCCAGGGTTTGTCCAAGTACTAGAGTCTTTCAACTTCAATCCTACTAATCGCGGATCTAAAACATATTGTTTTACTGACTCTGGAATATTTTCTGCACCGAAAGCTCGCGGTGCGTCAGCAGGGTATGTACCTTTTCCGTCATTACCCCAGTCGGCGTAGCCTGTTCCGCCACCATCGACTTTACAGCCTGATGATTTAGCTTTATTTGTACCCGACGTCGACACATCGATTGATGAATCTGCCGATACATTGAATTTCCATTTCGATTTATCAGGTTTCGCTTTACTTTTGTTAAACACTGCGTTTGCTTGCTTAGCCCATTCTAAACGTTCTGGATGTGGACGTTCTGGACGTTCGTATGACATCATAAAGTATAATGCTGCACGCTCAGCGTCATCGATAGAAAGTAATTCTTCTACTTTTGTAATCTTATTGCTTGATTTATCGTAAGGGTGAGATCTAAAGAAATAATGTTCTAATGATCGATTCCAGAATTCTAAGTCTAACATCGCAAACACTTGGTTTTCTGGAGCCCAACCTTCAGATTTATTAATCGCTTGCCAATATTTCGGATTGTCTGTGAATTTAGTGTATTTCGTTAATTGGAATAGCCCACCACCGAAAAAGTTTCTATCATATGATGCTTCTTGAGTACTTGTCGATGGACCCATTCCTGCAGTTGGCTTTTTCGAATTCATACCGAAACGGTTAATGCCACCGGCGTCGTATCTAGCTTCTCCTAAGTCAGGAATAAAGTTCGATTCACCTTTAATATTCGCAAGTACACCTGCAGCGAATTCTCCAGAAGTACCATAGTCTTTTGTTAGAATCTCATATACTCTCTGAGCTACTTTATAAGCCTCAGAACCTTCTGTTAACCAGTCTCCATCAATACCTACAATCGCATCACCTTTAGATGCTGACGAAGAAGATGAAGAACCTGGCCCACAATCATGGTCGCGTCTTACATACTTCCATGTTTTTCCATCGGCATGAGCAATCGTTGGCATTGCAACGTCTTTAATGACAAGACCTGCTAATAAAGTAATTCCCATTCGAGAAAAGAAACTTCTACTGAGTTTTCTTTTCTTTTGTTGTTGATTGTTGTTTTGTTGTTTCATGTACTGTTGTGCCCCCTTGTGTCGTTTGCGCTTGAGTAGTTGGTGTCTCAACTTTGTCAGCGCCCTTCACTTCACGTGAAATATCTTTGTAGTTCATGTCAATCGTTCCAATATACGTAAATGATTTCACTTTGTTATCTGAGCCAATTCCAAGTTTATATGCTTGAGGTACTACTTTACCTTGAATTAATAACGGTGCGATTACGAAGTATTCATCTTGATCGCTTAATGTCGCATAATAGAAAATTGTAGCAGAAGATGCTAATGCACCTTTTTCTTCAAATTGCTTCATTAATGAATCAGCAGTCGTTACTTCTGAATAGACAAGATCGTTTGCAACTAATTCTTGTAAGTTCTTCACACGATTTTGATCTTTAGAATCAAACGCGAAATATTGTGAGAAGAATTTATTCACAGTGTTCATCGCACTTAATTCTTTCGTTTTCGTGAACGCTACTTTTACTTGGTCAGAACGAATGCCTTTTGATGTTTCTAAAGTTTTAAGTGCTTCGTTCAATTGATTTGTTAAACTTGTAATCTGAGAGTCTTTAATATCTTTCACTTCTTCAGCGCTAGCTGTTTTACGATACACTTCATCAACAGATTTCTTTGTATTTACAACTACCTGATTTTGTTCAGCTTTTAACTTTTTAATAATGCTCTGAGAACCTAAGTAACTTAGGGCGAAGAAGAGCGTTGATAAAGTTAACACTACGATTGAACCAATCATAATTTTTGTTTTCAATGGGCTTGGTCCACGTTTTGCTTTATCTTTCTTTGCTTTCTCTTGAGTCGCCTTTGACTTTTTGACCTTTGACTCATCTTCTTGTACTAATTGTTCAAATTCATTCATTGTTTCTTTTGTTCCTTTCTAACGGCCTAATGAATTATCGCCGTCAATGATTTCGAACAGTGCCCATACAAAGAACACTGCACCTAGTCCCATAAAAATCTTAGTTCCTGCACCGCTGTCGACTAGCCAATGTTGAACTTTATCGACTACGAACATTACATAATAGATGATGATACCTATTAACCATTGGAAGAATGAGAAAATTGTTTCTAACATTATTCTTCACCTCCGAATGCTCCACGATATAACGTTGCAACATCAAGTGGAATACGGTATTCTTTTTGTAATGGTACTACAATCTTTAAGTGGTTCCCTGCAATTAATGCTTCAGAACCTTCAAGACCGAAGTTCTTGTCTACTACTTTTGGAATGTTTTGTACGTTTGGAGCGTTCGTGTCAAACGTCCATTCGTAAGTGTATGTTACTGTTGAAGCACTCACAACGAAGTCGATAAACTTCACTTGATACTTCATAGACGTTAATAACATCGCAAGAGATTCTGAAGATCGACGAGCATACATTGCTGTTTTCTCTTCAACTTCTTTAATTTGTTCCCTACGGTCGACAAGTAAGTGTAATGGGAATGCTGATTCATATTGAGTATCATCAACGTCATCGTCGTCTGTATCGAATAGATATTTGTCTTTAACCGCAACCTGAGCTCGAATTGTCCAACGAGTACGATCTTCTGACGTTTCAACTACCCCGAACTTACTTTTAGCACCTGTCTTACGAGTCGCTGTTAAGTTTAAATCTTTAATCAAATTCTCAAGTTCTAATAACGCAAATTCGTTAAACGGAATGTTAAATGTAATTCGAGATGATTTTACAATTGTAAACCCATCTAATGACTGTCGAGTATTAATATTAATTTTCATATTACCGAGTTCTTTTAACGCTTCAACACGAGCATGTTTCTTTGGATCGTCGTCATTACCATTAGAATTATTAATTGCTCGTTTTGCATTTCGTAATTGCTTGCGATAGTCTAACGATCTTAAAATTCGACGTTTTAAAATCGCAGCCTCAATGTCATTTGCTAATATGTCACGCTCATAGTGTCTCCAACGTTTTAGCATCGTTAAGAAATAGATGATTGATATAAACGCAATCATTATAACGCTTCCATAGATTGTCCACTGACTTAACGCAATCATAAATTTACTAAAGCCGCTTAGCATTTCATAAGCCATTAACTTTGCATTAAAAGATCCACTTTGTCCAGTTTTCGTGCCTTGAAACATCGAAATGATTTCTTGTAATAACGGCGAAAACTCGCTTGTGTCTTCTTGTGTAGTCTCAACGGGTTTATCTTGTTTTGCTTCTTGTTTTGTGTCAACAGTTAATGTAATCGGAGTCTCTTTGCGAATTTGCTTTTGAGCATAATTGTTTAAACCTGCTCCGCAGCCCCAAATGATTAATGCTGTCAAAATACATAATAAACAATTAATAATTGTGTTAATTCGTTTCGGCCCGTTTTCAGAATTGCGATACTCATCGTTGTCATAACCACGTTCTTTCGCAACCTTCAAAAATGTATTCAGTGTTTCCATATGACACCTCACTTTGTAGAGTCTTATTCTTGTTTATTATATCATATCTAAGCACACATTTACATATGTAAAACCTATTCTTTTACACTTATTTCATAAAAATTTACATAAAAAAAAGTACTGCGATTAAGCAGTACTTTTAATGATTTATTTGTCTAATAGTGTTTTAAGACTTTCGTAAGGAATTGCTAATTTCTCACCGTCTGGAGTTTCAACTGTTGCTGAACCATCGGCTTTAACCTCAATTACCTTAACGTTCATTTCTTTACCACCTACTGAAACTCGAAGAGTGTCACCTACTGACACAATAGTTGTAGCAAGTGTTGTTTCACCGTCTTGCTGTGGAGCAGCAGTAGACTCTTGTTGAGTTGTTTCTTGAGAAGGTGTGTTGAAGATATGATTTGCGGCATACATTCCGCCGCCCGCTAATAATACGATACCAGCTGTTACTCCACCCGCAATTAATTTAGTCTTTTTAGTAATACCTTGTTTCGCGGGTTTTGCAGCTTCTTCAACTGTTTCTGAAGCATTAAGATCTTCAAACATGCTGTCGATGTCAACTTCATCAGATTGAGCACCTTCAACGATTTCTTCGTCGTCATTAGATTCAACTTCATCAGCTAATTTTCCAATGTTAGTGTCTAATTTTACTTCGTGTTCAACTGGTTTTTGTTCAGCTGGTTTAAAAGTATCTTCAACATTGTCTTCACTTTCGTCAGCATCGTCTAGTTCAACTTCATCGTCTTCATCATCGTCACTAGCTGTGATGTTTGAATAGTCAATTTTCGGTACTTGAACTGGAGTGCGAACTGGCGCAACGTGATCTTCATGATCTTCTAAATCAACTTGATCATCTTCGATGCCATGTAGAGTAGGTTGTTCTTCATGTTTTTCTTCTGCTAACGCTTGCTCATGAGCTTCTCTTTCTTGTTGAGCAGAATTCTCAATACGCTGATGTAACTCAGCTTCGATGTTGTCGATTGATGAGTCATTTAAGAAACTTAAATCAATGTCTTGTTCTTCAATTGATGATTGTTCTTCATGCTGTTCTTGTGCGTCATGTTGAACTTGTTCTTCGAAATGTTGTTCTTTAGCGACTGGAGCAACTGGGGCTTCAAAGTGCTGTGGCTCAAGTGTTGCTTGAGGAGCATCTACTGGACGCCCTTGAGTCATACGCCATACCTTAACAACATTGTCTAATGTTGATTGGTAACGTTCTTTAGCATTTAAGATTTTCATTAATTTACGCAACTCATCTTTATCCGAGTTCTCAATCACTGAACGTAATACTCGTGCTTCAGCTTTTTCGCGTTTAGCATGTACACTTTCTTCGATTGCTACTAATTCATGTGCATGTTCTGCTAAGAACTCTGCTACACGGAGATCAGTATCGTCAGGGTGAGTTGCTAAATACTCAGCACGTAACTCAGGAATCTTCGCTTCAATATAAGCTTCTAAACTTGCGTTATATGATTCTTTGATCGAATCGACTTGGTCGTTTAATTCTTCACGATATGATACTTGTTTTTCTAAAGCATCTTTATAATCAAGAATCTCAGTTGGTGGAGTTTCTACTAATTTCTGAGAAACTTCTTGAACTGATGATTGCAACGCTCCAGTTCTAATTGCATGCGATACTTGATCGTCAACTAATAATTGCATTTGGTTTAACGATGTATCTAACTGAGATTTCAATAATACTACGTTTGGAGAAGTCAACGCTTCTGGTTCAACTTCTAATGGTTCTGATAGCTGGTCGATCATTTGATCAGCGTCAGGTAGTAAATCTTTTACTAAATCACGAGTTGATAATTCTTTGTGTTGTTCATCTTGTTCAGATTCTTCAACTTCATGAACTTCTTCCTCATGTTCTTGTTCTTCGACTTTCTCTTCAACTTCTTGAGGAGCGGTAACAGTTAGTTCTTGTAAACTCTGATCTGTATCTAAGAAGATTGCTTCAATATCGATAGCACGATCTAAAATACGTTGCGGTAATACTAATGCACCGTCAATCAGTTCTTCAAGAACGTCGTCTTTAACGTCACTCTCACGAGCGATCACTCGATGGAACCCTTCCTTAATAGTTGCATAGATTGTGTCATTTTGTTCTTGTGGTACAAACTCAGCGTCGTCTTTTAATAATGCAATTGCTAATGCACTCTTAAACGAATCAACTTTGCTAAGTGACTCTACATCGAAGTCAATGACTAGATAAGCCGGCTTGTTTTCTAATGTCATAGATCAATGTTCCTTTCATGTTTAAAATAGTTTTACATAATGTTATTTTATCATGCTCTAGTGCGAATGTACAACGTTTCTTACGAACGAAGCATATACACGGTTACGTCGAACGATGATTCGTTCGGAGTACGACCTGAACGAGGCGTTACATAACACATTACGTATTGCAACCCTTGATTTAATACGTCGCTCATGTACGTAATGTCTAACGATGATAAAAACTTACGAGTAATTGTATATGCTAATTGGTGAATCTTAGAATCGTTCGCTACATTCTCAACTAAAAACGGAATGTATGACACTTTGTAACTAGCTAGCGCGCCTGAAGTCAAAATATGATCTGATGCAATTCGATCGTGACGAATTAACGCATCGTGACTTTTCTTCAATGAAGCGTCAAGTACATCGGGCACTGCTCTAAGTGATTTACGATAATTCATTGATTGGAATACTCGCATAATATCTCGACTTAACAAGATCGTATTATAAGTCGATAGACGAGTAGATTCTTTCTTCTCATCAGCATCCATTACTTGTTTCAAGTTAAATGGTAAATATGAAGGCACCATTGAATCGCTATAATTCAGAATCACGTCAAGTGCTTCATCTTCATGCTCACGATAATACTCAATTGTCGGTTCAGATTTTTCTTTCACCATAATGAACTTGTCAGTCACTTTAATAATGTCATAACCAATTAATTGTTTTAACGATTCTAATTGACCAAGCATTTCACCTTCTTGAGTAATCAATGGCAATGACGTTAATGATGAACTACTCGTGTCGTTAGCAACGCGAGGCGCTTCTTGTTCTTTGACAGGTTCTACTTCTCGCGAACTGAGTTCATCAACTTCATCGTGTTGATTTGTTTCAGTAATGTCATTGACCGTAATCTCTGTAAATTCTTCTTCTTCATCGTCAAAATCTTCTTCAACATCGTCGTTTGCAGGACTTAAACTTACGTAAGACTGACTTGACTGAGTCATAGGTTTTGTGACTTGCAACTGAGGAGAAGGTTGCTGTAAAGCAGAAGACACAAATGGCGTCTCAATTGCTTTTTCTTCAACTGGATCTCTTTGCGGCAATTGTGTAAATGCATTTGGAGAATCAGCGTTTTCTAAAAATCGTTCTAATTGATGCGCTACTTCAACTGCGTCAAGAAGTGAGTTCGTTTGCACAGACACTTCTACTTCTTGCGACATCGCATCTAAGCGTTTGTTAAACGTAATAGGCGTTAATTCTAATTTTTTCATACTTAATTCTCACCAACTTCCGATTCTGTCAAGAAGTAAATTACATACACAATCGACAGACTTTTTGTAATGTCATATAATTCTCTAGAATACTTTTTCGAAATTGTATTCTTTAAAATCTGATGAATCTTTACAAGTTTAGCAAGCGCTTGGCGCTTTGTATAACTTGATTTTGTTTTCTTAATCATTGCAAGTGAACTTAATAGTGACTCAACAAGTTCTTTAACGTCAGTGTCACTCTTAGATACTTTGATCGCTTTAATTTCTTGAATAATTCTATCTTCATTAATTAACGACGATAATAACTCATAATCTAATTGCATATTACTTCGCACCTCCAGCAATTGAACTCATTGCGAACATTTGCTGAACTCCAATTAAGATCTTGCGAGCTTGTGTCACATAAGCATATGCATCAGAAGTCGAACTTAATGTATCTAGTACAATGTCATTTACTAATTGTAGAGTTTCTAGCATTTCTGCAATCTCTCTTTGAGCATCACCAGCCGGTCGTGCCAAACGGATTGCAAAACCCGCGTTCACGGCTTGTGTTGAAGCCTTTTGTTGAGTTTCTAAAATCATTCTTATTAATTCATCATTCGAAGTCTCTTTACTCACTTCGTCATATAATGATTGTAACGTCTCAGCGACGTCTTTCATAAGTGACTCAACAGTCACTGCAATTGAGCCTTTTAGCTCATTTTGGAGAATATCGTTTGACAATATTGCTCATTCCTTTCTAATATACTACTTTAAAGTCAACCTTCAATTGACGTAAGATAGTGACTACTTTTTCTACATCTTCAGCATTCACAATTACAGAAGCAAATCTTTGAGAATCATCAATTTCATCAACGACATCATTACGATATGCTTCATCTGAAGTATCTTCTTCATGGTACCCATCTTGAGATAATGCTCTCTCAGCACCTTTTGCTAATGCGGCTTCACGATCTTCAATCGCTTGTTTCTCTGCTAAAATCGCATTCAACGCTTTTAGACCGTCCCACCCGTGTAACGCTAACACGGCAGCAGTTTTCACAGGGTCGTTCTCAGGGTTTAGAGGGTTAGCACATAAGTCATTTACAGTTGTTAAACGAATGTCTAATTCTTTAATCGCACTTGTTTCAGAAGTTGTTAAGTTTAACCAAGAACTACTTGACACATGCTCATACAATAACTCAGATTTTGCTAATTTGTCAAAATGAGGTTTTGCATTTTGAAATGCTTGATATAATGTCTCATATTTAATCGCTTTAAGACGAGCGTCATCTTCTTTTAGTCCGTTGTCTAATTTACGAGAAATTTCGTTCATCACACTCGTAATTTGTTTCTTTTGATCGTTTACTTCTTTAAATAATTCTTTTTGTGTCGCATTTACAACTTTAGTAAAGTTAGATGAATATTTATTTACAGCAGCTTTAAATTGTTTTACAGACTTACGATCGTCCGGGTGATACTGATATTCGTCAACCTTTGCGCTTAATTCTTTTAATTGCTCAAGCGCTCCATCAAAATTCACGATGCTATAATGACCATCATTAAATTCTAATTCTAAATCTAAACCACTTACAACGGGCAACATTGATTCTTCAATTGTTTTTAATACTAATTCATTGTTCATTTGTTAATCTAAGCTTCCTTTCTTACGTTGTCTATAAACTCAAATAATTGATCTTCATATGAGTCTAAAAACTTGTCTGATAATACTTGAATAATTTCTACGGCTTTGTTTCGACTTTCGCCTTCTTTAAAAATGTGTTTAATCTCATCGATTGCACTCGACTTCAATTCATCACGTAAATATTGTTGAGCATATTCTTTTGCTCGCTTCGCACTTAATGTATAAATCATCGAATGACTTGTCAAATTCATATTCCGCAACCAATCATTAAACGACGTTGGATATGAACTTTGTAAAATGTCTTCCCATTGTTGCAATTCATTCGAATATAATAAATAAGTAAAATCTGTTTGTTGATTCTCAATGCAATGTTTCATTTCTTCATAGAAACGCGGTTTTGCTAGCTCTAAAGAACTATACGCTGTCATTGTAAAGTCAACTTCTTCTAACCGAGGTAAACTTGGTTTAATTTCTAATAGCTTCACCGTCAACTCTTCATCGCGTTCGCGACTAAAGTTCTCTATGTCTTTCCAAGTTCGTTCAATTGTTAACGACGGATCCCATTTTCGTAATACCTTCAAGACTAAAAATGTTCGATAGTCTTCTAGCGCATTTCTACTTCTCGAAAACACATTATCAACTTCACTTCCATCAAGTACTTCATCGTACTTGTCAACTAAATTCGAAATTTCATGAAAATAGTCAGTGCACAAGTCATAATACAAATCAGTTAAGATCTGGTTCAAAACTTCATTTTTAAGTTCTAACGTCATGCAAACACCTCTTTTATACAATCGTCGATCGACAATACGTCATCAACGAATTTGTCAATGTCAAATCTAAAAGTGTATTCACTTAACTGTGTTGCATACTTAAGAAGCCATTCGCGATAGTCATCGCTAAGTTCGTTTACAACTCTTACCTTAACACCTGCTCGAGCATATTCAACAAAACGAATGTGATTTACTCGTAAATCAAACATTTTCTTGTCAACCATTAAAGTCGCGTATTTATAATGTTGATAAATCTCAGGTACGACATACGGTGTCTCAGTTCTACCGAAGCATCTGCACTTGGCAGAATGACCAATTAGACTTTCTAATTGCGACTGGCTAAAGTTTCCGTAAAAGTCACAACCAATCGTACTTAATCTAGAAAAATCTTCTCGTCGATCCGGTTTTAAAGAACCAACGTAAACGTTCTCGTAGACTGGATAAACATTTGACAATCGAGCGTCGTCATATAGCTCTGAATACTCGTTGTCTCTTAGCGACATTGCACCAAACGGAACATACTTGTGTACGAACGGCGATAGACGCATGTCACTACACGCTGATTTAAAATGTTCAAATCTTTCGAATGGTGTTACTAATGTAAATTGACGATTGATTTGAAAACGCACTGGATAATTCGGATCCTGAATCACAACGAATACTCGACAACTTGATCGATTAATTTGTTCTATTAATTGAGTATCGCACGGACCTGAGCAGAAAACGATAATGTCTTCGTTTAAATCATCATCAAAACACCAATCGTTCGGCGGAATTACGTCAACTCTTTCATTCATCAAATTTCTTACGATTCGAGAAAATGCTTCAATTTCTGCCCAAGCAGTATGACCTTCTCGATACGGTAAATTACCGTGTGTTACTAACATATTAACTCACCTCACGTAGGACAAATTTCTTCACCATTGAGCGAGTCATTAAAGTTGACTTATGAACTTTTAGAGAATACTTCGGTCTTAGTGCTGTTTGCACTTCTGGCAAGCAAATACCATGCATTTCTAAAAATTCTGAATGAGTCATGCTTAATGGAATTGCAACATGATTGCTTCTAATAAATGAAGCACAATTATATGTCGCAATATCGCTATTTAACACATGTTGAATGACTTTGTCTATTGTATCTAAATCAAACCATACCATTTCGCTATCTGAACTCATTGCAATATGCAATCCTAAATTATGGTTGAGCCATTCTTGCTTACTTGGCATATAGTCTATTTTATCATCTTTTTTGACGATTTGGAACTGTAAATATCGCGAATCAGCGGCTTGCAGTTGATTTAATGCATGCTGCAAATACTCGAAATAATCGTTCGATAATTGATCTGGTAATTTCTGGTTGACTAAGTCGAACCACACGTTCTTCACAACAGTTGAGCCGAATAATGCTGGTAATCGAATAATTCGACACGACTTTGCAACCATGTTTTCTAACATTCGGCGATGAATGCCATACACAGATGCTTGTGAGTCACCTAATTCAAATGAAGCGTCAATTGTCGAGATTAACACTTTTTTACGAGCATCAATGTTCAAAATATTATCTCGAGCAATTTGAATCGCTTTCATGTCTTCAACAGCGTTTGCGTTTGCAATGTACTTGACGCCGGGAACGCCTGCGTAAATTAAAATATCGTATTGCTTTTGGAAAGCATGTTCTATCGTTGACTTATCAAATATGTCAACTTCATAAGCTGGATTGGGAACATAAGCATTTGCGATTGCTTGACCTACAGCACCCTTTCCAACAATTGCTAATTGAATTGTCATTTATAAAATCTCCTTTTCTAATTCATATATTACCATTATAACACGTACATAGTCGAATGAACACTAGAAATTTTAAAAAGTTTCTATAGTATGCGTGTGTGAGATCGTGTCATACTAAAACGCTCGGATACCGTTCAAAAGTATTGCGGTTGATGCATTCAGAGGCGTTCGGTATCATTGGTATCATAACTTTTAGCAAACTTTCTTTTTAGAAAAGTTCGGATACTCGGATACTGATGCTTAATAAAGGTGTTAGCGGTAATGATATGAGCAGTATCTAAGGTAACAAGTGGTTTAGAGATTAATGGTGTGAGCAGTAGCTGAATGTCGGTATCATAACTAAGTAGCAAAGTAGCAAACTTTAGAAATGCTACTGAAGTTCGGTATCATAACAGCGTTGTCGGTATCATAACAAAAAAGTTATGATACCAGTTATGATACCGATCAAAAGTATTGCGGTTGATGCATTCAGAGGCGTTCGGTATCATTGGTATCATAACTTTTCATAGAACTTAAAAGCTAGATAAGAGATAGATAATATATGTATTGCTCCGGGTATTAAGTTTGACCAATAGTTATGATACCAATGATACCGATCTTAACTAGAGTGTCAACCGTTACTGTTTACACGGTATCATAACTAGTATCATAACTATTATAGTAATGATACCGATAATATAAAAAAGTGTCAACCGTTACTGTTTACGCGGTATCATAACTATTGTTGTAATTAAGTAGTTATGATACCGATCAAAAGCCTTGAGTCTCAAGGACTTTACGTTTTGTGCGTTTCGAAAAGGTTATCACGTAAGCATTTCGCAGTTATGATATTTTGGCCTAAAATCGCTCATTTTTAGCTAATTTTCGCTCATTTTAGGTCAAAAATCATCAAAAATCATCAAAAATCAGGCAAAAAATGAGCGAAAATTAGCTAAAAATGAGCGAAAATTCGTAATTTCGATCAAAAATTCATCAAAAATCATCAAAAAATGGGCTAAAAATGAGCGAAAATGAGCTAAAAATGAGCGTTTTTGAGCAAAAATGAGCGAAAATTAGGCAAAAATGAGCAAAAACTCTCAACTTATGATACTAATTTCCTCACGTCAGTATCATAACTTTTTAGCGATTTACATAAAAAAAAGCAGTGTATTTCTACACTGCTTCATTTGACTCTTTTGCATACTTTTCGTAGAGTTCCTTGAACTCTGTATAACTCATACTATAAATGTCAATTTCAGTAAGACCTTTTTCAGCTGCCATTTCATTAATAGCAGTCGTCAACTGATAATCATCTAAATGAGCACAACAGTGTACGATCTTTGTATTTTCATATACTGTTGCTAAATTATTCATACGTGATAGATATTTGTCGTATTGACCTAATTGATCTATTTCCTTACCATTAATATACTCACGCACGTTACACTCTGTAAACTTAGCCCATTTCGGTTTTGCGCGATTCGCTCGTTTATACCCTAATTGGTATAATCGTTCTTCAAGACGTTTAGTAAACGCTTGAATTCGAACTGGTTTTGCACCAGGGTTCGATAATTCTAAGTTTTGAATATACGATTGATACATTAATGATACAAACACTTTTCGTTGTGCGAATTTGCCGTCTAGTTCACACTCGTCTAAGAAGTCGTCAAGCGAATCTTTGTGTGAATTGATTGCTGCATGCAATTCTTCTTCAAATGCTATAGCAAATTTAGCAAAATCGTTTAATGTAGGTAGCGCATCGTGTTTTGACAATAACCAAGACACTAAGTGAGTATAGTATGAATATTGCTCATCGTTTTTTAAAGTTGGGTTCACTAGCATGTCTAACGAAGTTCCAAACGTTTTCTCAATCATCAATTTCATTTGCTTCACTTCTTCAGTGCTATCAACTGTACGGAAGTTGTCTCCTGTCCATTTTACATATAACAGTCGGTCTTCCATTACACTACCACGTTCCATCATTCGCATAAAGTCATTTGTCAATTGAATTCTCATACCTCGATGCACGATTGCGATTGGGTCCTTATATTTTTGGTTAATTAACTGAACTGTTCCCATGACTAACTGTTTAAATCGATTAGACACAGTCGCATTCATTAACCAATTCACAGCTAAGTCGTCACCTGCTAATAACTTATGATATGGTCGAATCATCGAGAAGATCGGATCATGATCAAAATCGTGTAAGTTGATGTCCAAGCATTGAGAAGCACCCGCAAGCATTTTACATTCATTTAAGAACGTCGATTTCCCGTTACCGCCTGAACCCTCAATTACGATTTGACGTTTAATGTCAAGTCCCATCAAGCAACCTAAAAGTGTCATTTCAATAAACTCGCACTTCGTAGCGTCGTTTTCTGACCACTTTTGATGAATCGCTTTTATCGCTTTGAGTTTCTTAGCGTCAAGTTCTTTAAGAGGTTTTACATCGAAATTATAGCTATGAGAGAAGAAATATCGTTTTCCGTCTTTATTGCGAAGTTCATCAGTGTATTCTCGTTTTTCTAAGTCATATATCCCGTCATGACATAAAATCAATCTTTCTGGTGGAAGAACTAGTTCTTCTACTACTGTATTATCAAGTAACTCTGAGTTAAACATCATTTCCGCGTCGCGTTCATAGACACTATAATAGAATTGGTATTGGCTTGACACTCGTATCAAGTGCTTAACCATTACACTAAAGTCCGTCGAGAATTCTTGTTCATCGTAGTCGGGAATAAACCTAATAGAAGAGTTACCTTTGTCAATTGCTAATCGAGCGAAATTCCCTTTACGCAGCATTGCGAGCATTGCAAATTTCATCGGAAGTCGCTTTTTCGACATTTCTTGCTGAAACTTAACAAATTCTTCTTCAAGAGCTTCATAGAATTCGTTGTTTGATGCATAATTTAATAATGGGTTTCTAACGTTTGACGACATTGACTAATTCACCGTCCTCTACTGTCAGAATATGACACCCTCGATGTGAGAGAAGCGTACATAATAACTGAGATTCTGTATTTGAAATGATTGACAGATCGTCGATGACTAGTGTCACAATTCGCTTAAACATTAGATTCTCTAGTAATCGCACGCGATCAAAAGATTCATCAGCAATCGTTACATTATTAATTGCAACGTTTGCGTCTTCACAAATTTTTGATAACGATTTCACTTTAGACTCATCTTTAGTTAATAACATCACTGTGTATTTATCGCATTCGTTTGCTTGTTCGACTGCGTCTTGATGATCTTTAAGTAACATTACGTCTTCTTCACAATATTCATAACGATTAGGCGAGATCTCTGTTGTGCGAATCAAGCTAGTCTTTGCGTAATATGCAAGTGATTGTCGACTCACATTTAATATTTTTAGGATATCGCTTGATTTCATATAGTAATTCACTACCTTTCTTTGTTTAAGATTACAAAATCGATTTTAACATACTCAAGTTCACATGTACACCATTTTCTTTATAAATACGAAAAAAAAAAGACGTTACAGATGAGCATAAAAGTTGCGAGAACTCATCTATAACGTCTCTTTTTGTAATCTCTATGAAAGGCAGTCCAATGTATGTAAGCAAGAAAAGAAGAAAGCGCTTACATTCTTAATGGATAAATTTATTATACACTGCTAAATCGCAAATGTACATAGGTAATTCACAATTTAATTCCTTCTATAGAAATATGCGTACACGCGCGCACGTGTGTAAATTAATGATTTTTTATAAAAAGGTATGTACATTTCTCGAGAATATGATACGATAACTTTGAAAAACAGAAAATAAGGAGACTTGATAATATGAAAAATACACAAATGAAACACACTTTAAAAATGTTTGGCTTAGGGTTCTTAATCGTTGCGGCAGTTGTTTACGGATTGAAGTTATTAAAACTATTTCCTATTTTACTAATTATCATTCCAGCGATTTACTTCGGTCGCAAAACAATTTTGGCAATCATCAATAAAGCGAAAGCTTGGTATGATTCAGAAATTGCTGACTCACCAGAATTACGCAGTCGTAAATATCTAGAGCAGGCTAAGCGTGATAACGCTAATCGATTTTAAAGATCAGTGTTCAGCATAAAAATATTGACTAACGCTATTTACATCTGCATAAACTTATTATATAATAAATTATGTAATCGCGTAGAAGCATTGCGATTTTTAGCGAACTGCTACAGATCGTCTTCACAAAACATCTCAAGATGACATTGACAATTTATCTCATAGAGGAGTTCATACTATAATAGTAGGAAAAAATACCGGACAGAAAATCGACATCGCATTTGAGAAGTTTATACGAGTTCTGTAGTTTAGACTAATGAATGCGAGTAGATATCGCATGAAATTAGCTAGACTCGTATATAGTCGTAACACTATTTGTTAGGATGTCTAATATCGTTTAGACCACTAACATTCAAGCTAATGGTACTAGCTATGTCAGTATGTTTTCGTAAAATGAGAGTTTCTCTAAATAAAGAGTTGAGAATCATACGACAAAAGATTGACTAACGCACTTTAACCACTATAATTAGAGTTATTTGCGTATTATTTAGAAAATCAGTGCCTTTAGAACAGGCTAAACGCGATAACGCTAATCGATTCTAAGATTAGCGTTTTTTTTTTTGCGAAAATCATCAAGTTCTTGTTTACATTCTCTCTTGAGCAGTATATAATAATTGTATGGATATGTAGATTTTTTTTCAGAAAAAGAACAGTATTTCACTAGTGTTCTTTTGTAAATTTACGTATTATAATAATCATTATTATTAAGAAAAGGAGGAAATAGATTTTCATGAAAATTAATTTCAAAAAATCTCTTCACAAATTAATGGTGACAGCATTGGCTGTAGGGTCAATCTTTCAACCATTAGCAACCGTAGCAAACGCTGATGAAGTACGTTTAGGCGAACCTAAAGTATTAAAATTAGCTCATGGTTACGGTGGTGATGTTCAATTCGACGGCTCTGCTGACAACGAAAAAGAAGTACGTGCTGGCGAACAAGTAACATTACAGACTGCGACAACGTATAAAGATAACGGTGAAGTTAAAGACTCAGGTTATCAATTATACAACTTACACGTAGTTAGTGAAAGCGGAAAAGTAATCACTGGTAAAATCAGTGAAGACAAGAAAACTGTGACATTCACAATGCCAAATGAAGCATCAACAGTATATCCAACGTTTGTTGATCGCGATATTAATACTAATCCTGTAGCGTGGACTCATGCTAAGAACATTCAATATTACGTAAGTAAGGATGTTCAAATCATGCCAGACCGCCCAATGGGTTATGAAGTAGGTAGTGATGTTACGTTGGCTATCACTAAACCGAAAAACTATGTATTTGATTCATTAGCAATCACAGATGAATCAGGTAAATCTTTAGAACAATCATTAGTGACTCACGACGCTGAACATGCTACAGTGACTGTTAAGAACATTCAATCTAAAATTACAGTTGAATGGACAGGTCACTATATCGGTTCTGATGAATTAGCGAAAAATGACGAAGTAGCAAATAAAGTAAGTGCTGATTTAGAAACTTACGATGCTGCAAAAGTATTCACTCGCGAAAACTTAGATGCTTCTAAGATTCAATCAGTAGGTGCCGCTAAACCAATCGCAGGGTTTAACGTAAAACGCACTTATTTCAACCGTGATTTTGTAAAAGCTAATGATACATTAACAAGTGTTATTGAACGAGACAGTAAAGCTGCTGACAACGCAGAACGTGCTTTATTGGGACAATCTGAATCATTAGTAGCAGTTTATGATGTAGATCCAAACAGTGACTATGTAGTAGCTCATGTAAATGGTCTAGATAAAGATGCTGTGTTCCAAGCTGTATTTGCTGAAAATAACACTCAAGGTCATGTTGTAAACGACATTACTATTGATGCAAATACAGGTATTGTATACATTCCTCGTTCTTACTTCAGTGAGAAGTACATGAACAAAGCAGGTATTGAAGCAATTGCTCCAATGCAAGTTCAATTAGCGATTAAACAAGATAAAAATGCTCGTTTACAAAAAGCTGTTACAGTAACTGTAGACAAAACATTAACTTCAAGTAAAGTTGCTGCTCAATACGTATCTACTTCTTTTGCAACTAAAACAGTAAACGTAAACTTAGGTGATGAAGCTTACTTAAATAAATTAAGTTCAAACGACTTCGTAGTATATGACAATGGTGTTCCATTATCTCCTGCTGCAATTCGTTACAATAACGAAACTCACCAATTAGAAGTGAAAGCTGGAGTTGAAGGTCAATTAGACGTATATATTGCAAAAGATCGTAATGTATTATTCGGTGCTATTCAAACTAAAGGTGAAGCTCGTATTAAAGACGCAGCTGCTAACTTAAGTGAAGAAGAAATCAATCGTTTAATGATTGAGGGCGTAAGTAAAGTGAAAAACTACGAACGTCGTTCTACTCCAACTTCTGAAGCAAGTTCTAACGAATGGTCTAACTGGCAATACACGACTGAGAAATTAATTTTACACTCAACAGAATTACCAAAAGAAAACACATGGTTTACAATGAACTTAACTACTGGTTACAACAAAAACCGTGCGTCTATTCGTGATGACATCAATGCTGGTAACACAGTAATCGCAGATTCTCCTACTGCAAGTGAAGAAGACGGTCGTCAATTAGGTAACTGGATTGTAAATGCTGCTGGTGAAGTTCCATCTACATTAATCTACTGGCAACGTGGTTCGGGAGACCAATTAGCTGGTTTAACTGAAGAAAACGGAGCTAACGCTCCACACCGTTGGGTGAAATTAACTGTTGGTTCACAATCTGAAAACACATCAGAAGGTCCAGATAAAGTGAAATTTAGTTTCGAAGGTCAAGAACAATGGTTATTATTATCATGTGTTCACGTAGAAATTGAGAACGCTTCAGGTGGCGGAAATATCGATACTGATTCTAACTGGGTTGGTCAAGAACGTAAAGTAGACTTCCGTATTGATAAGTTTAAAGACAACGGCGATGGCACAGGTTGGGCTTATGTAGGTGTTTACACTCCAACAATGAGTACACAATCAGGTATTGGTCTAATCATGCTTAAAGTAACTTATGACAAACCAAAAGCATCTGTTCCAGAAGCTTTCATCAAAGTGACTAAAGAATTCGCTGACGCTAAAGATACAGAAGAACTTTCTGCTACATTCCAAGTAACAAGTAAAGACATCGAAGGTTGGTCAGAAAAAGTAACAGTTCGTACAAAAGAAGGTAAAGTAAGTGCAGATCCACTCAAAGTTACATTACCAAACGGTAAAGAATCTATTGAAGTAACAATTACAGAAGTAGAAACTTCTCAAGGTTACTCAATCGCTGCACCTAAGACTGTAACTGTGACTTCTCAGAACACGGCTGAAGTTCCATTAGAAATTTCAATCACGAACGTACGTCAGCCTGAGGATCCAGAGCCAAACACACCTCCAAAACCAGAAGATCCTCCAAAACCAAACGAACCACCAAAACCAGAAGATCCTCCAAAACCAAACGAACCACCAAAACCAGCAGATCCAACTTCTAGCATCGGTACAGTTGCGACAGATCCTCGTACAGGCGATCACGTTGCTGCTCAAGATAAACAATTACGTATTAACGATGTCGTTAAGTATCGTAACTTAGAACCAAATAAAGAATATACAGTTCAAGGTAAATTAATGTTGAAATCAACTGGTAAACCATTACAAGTTAATGGTAAAGACGTTGAAGCTTCAACTAAGTTCACTCCAAAAGACCGTAACGGTGAAGTAACTGTAGAATTCACTGCTGAATTAACAGACGATGTAATGAAAGCTTTAGAAAATGACTCTGTAGTAGCATTTGAAAAAGTATTAGGTCCTGACTTACAAGTCGTTGCAACACACGAAGATATTGAAGATCCAGGTCAAACAGTTCGTTTTGTTAAAGTAAACACAACTGCGAAAAGTAAAACAACTGACTCTCAAGTATTAAGCTTGAAACCAGACGTTGTAGTTGACGCTGTTGAGTACAAAAACTTAATTCCAGGTAAAGAATACAGAATTTCTGCAACTTTAATGGATAAAGGTACAAATCAACCAATTACTAAAGACGGTCAAGTAGTAACAGTTGAGAAAACATTTACTCCAACTGAACCAAACGGTACTATTGACGTAGAATTCCCTGAGATTGATGTAACTCCAGGTTCAACTGTAGTAGCATTCGAGAAAATTTACATGGGAGCTACATTAGTAGGTCGTCACGAAGATATTGACAGTCCAGAACAATCAGTATACAAACCAGAAATCGGCACACAAGCTAAAGACAAAGAAACTGGTAAACAAGAAGTTGTTGTTAACGGTCAACGTGTATTAACTGACACAGTTCGTTACACTAACTTAATTCCAGGTCGTGAGTATGTTGTTGAAGGTTCATTCGTACGTAAATCTGATCCAACTAAAGTAGTTGCAACTGCTAAGACTACATTCAAAGCAGAAGCCGCTAATGGTGAAGTAACGTTAGAATTCACTGTGAATACAGATGAGTATGCTGGTGAAGATTTAGTAGCATTTGAGACTCTATACATCAAGAAATTAAATTCTGAAGATGTTGTAGAAGTGGCTAACCACAAAGATCCAAGTTCTAAATCACAAACTGTATCTATTAAACCAAAACAACCGTTACCATCTACTGGTACTGTTGCTGGTACTGCTTTCGCAGTAGTAGGTTTAGTCGCATTAATTAGTGCATTAGTATTAGTACTTCGTGCTAAAAAACAACACGACTAAGATAAACTTTATCAAATATCGCTGAAGCGATATAATTAATCAAAAACTTAAGAAGTCGGAAGTAATTTTGGCTTCTTAAGTTTTTCTTTATAAGTATGTACTTATATAAAGAATGTGTTATAATGCTATTAAGAAATTAATGATTAGAGAGGTAAGAGAATGAAATATATCTTAGCGATTCACGATACACTTAACGACGTTTTTGTCGAGTGCTTTGATAATAAAGAAGCTTTATTAGCGTTCTTTAAAGATAACAATTGGACTTTGATTGAAACTGTCGATTGGAATCATTTAGAAAAATACACTAATACTGAAGCAGAATATGTCGCTGACAAACATGATCGTCACTGGTATCACCTGCGTGCGTATTTGAGAGTGATTAAATGATTGAAGGAGAGAAAAGAAAATGAAATATATTTTAGCAATTACGACTGAGTACGGCGACATTTATATTGAGTATTTTGATACAAAAGAAGCTCTATTAGCATTCTTTGAAAAGCCATTCTTCGAAACTCGTTGGGAACTTATCGATACTGTCGATTGGAATCATCTAGAAAAATATACTAACTTTGAACCAGAATACGTCGCACGCGACAACAATAGAGATGGTATCTGGACAGAAGCTCACTTAAGGGTCATCAACTAATGAAAGAGGTAATTAAACATGACACTTATTGCAATTTATTACACACAAATTGTATGGGGAAGCATCCTCATGTGTGCTATCACGATGTCTTTAGCATTATGGGCGACAGCAATTAAGAAAGACACTCTCGCAAATATTTTATTAGGTATTGCAATGGTCGCGTTAGTCATATATGCGTTTATTTCATATTTAGACAGAAGTAACCCTCGACTTCTTTTATGTGTAGCGCTCGGTATTATGGAAGGGTGTATTTTCGATATCGTTAAACGTAATAAAACTAAAGGAGAATAACAGATGAAAGTAGAAATCAACTATCCGCACAAACTTGCTCGAGCAAGTGCAACTCGTGATTATGCTTGGACATTTGAATTATTAAAATATTCAAAACCAGAGCATGAAGACATTATTTTAAATGCATTAAATGACGCATTTATTCGAAAATGCAATACTGCTTCTAAACGTGATTCGCTTGACGAAACGTTGTCAGCAATCATCAAATTAGCATATGCGAACATTTGTCATGAGTTTGAACTTCGTCAAATTGACACAACAAATGTTATTGATGATTATTTCTTCTCGATCGCTTTTGTGAAAGTCAACCCTTTAGGTGAAATTGACATTTTAACAGCAGGTCCATCGTTAGTAACAATCAATCGAGACATGCATATTTTCGATACTCGTTATCAAGACATCGCTAGACGACTAGTCAACTGCGAGTTTGACATTGACGATTGCATCATGGAATTGCGACGATTATCAAATAATAACCCAAGTGTTGGCGGGTTTTCAGTTGCTACATTTGGCACATGTGATGCTAAATTACATTCGTTTGAGTTTAATGAACGTGATGATGAAGTGCAACTGTTTTCATTTGCAAACATTATTGATGAGCAAGACATTAAGGGAGGTCATGTAGGTTATGTTAGAATTACACCTTACTAAAGAAGCTTATTTAAATTCAAAAGAACAACGTTCAATTGACGATATGGTGAGAACTGCAATTCATGAAGAAGAAAAGCTTTTTCATTTCATGGAGACGTTATACGCAACAATGAGAGGTTGTGAATCACCAGAAGACGCAATTGCTCGATTATCTGAGTCACTTCTTGAAAATCGAGGTTTTGCAGACTACATGACAAAATTTAGCAAACAATTTGCTTATTACAATTATTAAGGAGATGTTTTCATGCATATTATCATTCAAGTAATCACATCAATCTTTTTTATCGTGATGTGTAAAGTCTGGTTCAATCCAGAAATGCCAACACCAAGCAAGGTTTTAGCAACAATTTTCGGAATGTTTCTTAGCATGATCGGTTCGATGATTTTCTTCGTGAACGGTCCGCTTACAAACTATTTATACACATTAACAACTGCTATTCAGATCGTTCATCCGATTGTAATTTTCTTAATTTACGGACTACAAGTAGCATTAGGAATCTTTACTGGTATTAAATGCGCGAAAAATGCATGTGTATATATTCCAGAAGAAGAGCATGACTTACGATTAAGTCGTAGTATTAAAGTTGCTGCAGCTACAGCGACACTTACTGCAACAATCTTGTATTTATTCCAATTATTTTACGCATGGTTGTTTGCATTATTATTATACTTTTCAATTCATCAACGTTAGAAAGGCGGTACTATAATGAAAGCAAGTGTTACACAGAATTTTGAAGGAACAATTAACGGATATGTGATCTTTGATTCACAAGTATTTGTCAATGCACTAAACATTATGAGATGGTTAGAAGAAAGATATTTATATGATTTAAGAATGCGAGATGCATTAGAATCATTTGAGTTTGTTGAGTATTTATTTGAGACAATCATATCTCTTAATACAAAAGCAGTTTCGTCTAACGATGTCGTAAGACAACTTAGAGAAGAAATTGCGCTGTGTTATCAGTTTAAAGATCGTCAATTTGCTCAAGTAGTAAATCTGAACGACGAGTTTGTTGATTATTTGGTAGCACTATAATAAGAAAGGCAGAGTGATTATGCTAAGATCAGTAATTACAGTAGCAGATAGTTTTATTCATTTAGAAAATTGTGAAGAAATTTCATCAATTACGCGTCTAAACGAACTAAAGAAAAATAAATTAATCGAAGTTGTGTCGTTTGACAAGGTTCTTCGAGATGCGTTAATTGACGATCGTTCGACGTTATCTATTACACCTGACACAGATGCAGTTGTAACTGCCTTAGAGATTGCAATTGATGACATTAAACATCAATTATACGGTCGTTTAAACGACACAAAAACTGTATTATTAATTTATGCTGAGAAAGATCTTAGTGTTTATGATGCTGAGACAATTGATCTTTTAGAACGTTTGTTACGCGACGCTAGAAAGAGATGGTCTATCTATGGTTAAATTAGCATCGAACCTAACGGCTAATCAATTAATTATGACTGATTGGGGCGTAAAACATTTTAACAGTGCACGATTAGGTGCGTTAAGAGAAGCAAGTAAGAAAGGTTATGACATTTCATCGTACGCGAAACCTGAATATAGCGCTCAAAAGATTAGAACATTAATCGCAATGCAACAAGGCGGTTGTCGAGTAGATCTTTTCACGCAGTTTAATGACGATCAGTTGAATGCAATTTATTTATTGAGTATTAGAGACTCGAATGCTTTCAAACAATTTCATAAGTCAGTCATTGAGGGTGAACCATTAACGCGTTTGCTTGACAAATATAGCTTCACATTTTAATCATAAAACACACTTTTGATCTAATTTCATTAGGTTTTAAGTGTGTTTTTCTGTCATTTGAGTATGTACTTAATCGCGATTTATGTTATAATTGCAAATGAAACATAAAGAAAGGTTGACACGATAATGAAACTATCAAATAATCTCACATTAGAGCAACTTTTAGAAAGCGACTGGGCTGATCAATTTAACAGAGCGCAACTTTCAGAAATTAGAACAGGTTTAAATCGAAACATTGATGTCTATTATGCAGATCCGTCAATCAAGTCTGACAAAATGAAAGTCTTGCGACATGCTTCAGAGAATGGTATTAATTTATTAGAATATGCTAAGGACTTTTCAGTTCAGCAATTAGAAGCATTACTAGAAGGCGCGAAACATAACATTAATTATCAAATTTACGCAAATCGTAAATATTCGCACACACAAATGTTGACAATTGCTCAAGGACTACTATTAAACCTAGACGTGAGTGTGTATTTAGACCCTAGATTCGAGACGAATCAAATGAGAATAATTTTAAAAGGTCTAATTCATGATGTTGATGTATCGATCTTTGCAAAATTAAAGTATTCAGATGCACAAATGCATGTAATTTGTAAAGAATTAATCGATGGTCATAATGTATCGAAACTTGCTAATCACAAGTATAGTGCAGCAATGATGTTGAACCTAAATGAGATTTTAGTGTATAAAGGTTTTGATTTATTTAAATACGCTGATGCAGGGTATACATTATCGCAAATCGAACAAATTGAACATGGTTTGCGGCACAAAGTACCACTCGGCTTATTCGAATCAAAAGACTTCGATCATTTACAAATGAATCAAATCATTAGAGGTTATGGAGAAGGCATTGATGTGACAAGATACGCGTCGCCCGACGTATCGTGGCAGGAAATGAAACGAATTCGAGAAAAGTTAAGAAAAGAGGTAAAGGAAAATGCTTGATGAGAAAATCACAATGAGAGAAATTAAACGGCTCATTGATCGGTATGGTAGTGAGTTTGTAAATAAATTTTCAAAAGATCAACTATGGGAAATTTATGACTTTGGTCCGTATAATTCTTATGACAGTACGCAAGAGCAATTACGTAAAGTCGATGAACGAGTATTCGAGTTTGCACGACCAGAATACACACCTGCTCGAATGCAATATATCAAACGAGCGTTAAAAGAAAATATCCCTACGTATCCGCTATTAGATAATGAATTAACAGACTTTGCTGTAGAATGTTTATTTACTTCATTAAGTTTAAATCTAGACATTTCTGGTTATGCAAGAGGCTATACTGGTTCGCAAATTGACATTATTAGTTTAGCACAAACTGAAGGTTTAGACATTGCTCATATGTTAAACCCTGCGTTTGATGTCGATCAATTGCAAATTATTCGAATGGGCTTACACGACGGACTTCCAGCACATGAGTATGCTTTACCAGAGTTAAATTCTGAGAAAATGCAACAAGTGTATTTAAACATGTATAACGGTGAAAAGTATTCACATTTATTACCAAAGAAAGAAATTCCTGGTGAAAAACAGTCATTCTTTGCGACGCTAAAATCATTCTTTAGTGGTTCGAAATCACAAGAAACTTTAGTAAACGAACAATTAATGATTGAGAATCAGAATGACGAATATGTTCAAGAAAAATTAAAGACCATAAATACACTTCGCGCTAAGATTGCATCTAATGCTTTTGCAGCAGCAGAAGTGCATAAACTTGTAAATGACGAAACATTATTAGTCACAATTGACGACTATGTTCGTTCGTTACGAGATGATTCTTCTCGAGCTGTGTACGCACACAAGTTTTTAAACGTATGTATGCCATCACTTGAAAGGCTAACTCGTATTTATAAAGATTTATCAACTAAATCTATGCAAGAAGCGACATCAACTGAGACAAAAGAAGAATTATTAGAAAGTATCAAGACAACTTGTCAAATGATTAAAGACGATTATGTTGCATACAATCAGCACGTCTTGCTAGATGCAACGTATGAAATTGAGTACATTAAACAAAAATCAAAAGAACAATAATCATTAAAGGAGAATTCAACAATGGAAACACAAACACAAGCATTAAACAACTTAATTACTTTAGACCATGTAACATCGAATGAGGTTGCTGTTACACAACTTTCAGAAGAACAAAAAGCAAAAGCTATGACAATTGCTAAAACGATTGACGAGAAAGATTTAAATACAATCATCAATTTCGGTGCAGAGACTCAGCAACAAGTTAGTGACTTTGCAAACCAAATGATTGCAAATGTAAAGAATAAAGACACTGGTAGCATCGGTGATAGTCTAAACGAGTTATTAATTAACTTAAACGAATTAAAACCGAATGCATTAGTTGCTAAAGATTCTAATATTTTCTTACGTATTTTTGGAAATATTCGCAAGTCGATTCAATTAGCTCAAATGCGATTCCAAGAAGTTGGTGAACAAGTAGATAAAATCTCAATTAAATTAGCAACTGACAAAGATGGGTTGCTTCATGATAATGCTGCGTTAGAAGAATTATACAAACGTAATAAATCATTCTTCGACGAATTGAATGTATACATTGGTGCAGGCGAGATGAAGATTGAAGAGTTGCAACAAAAACTGATCCCTGAAGCGATGCAAAAGGCGCAAGAGACAGGAGACCAAATGGATGTGCAAGTGGTCAACGACTTACATCAATTCCTGGATCGTCTTGAAAAGAGAAAT